>ERZ1740060.72-NODE-72-length-95448-cov-11.714193_pt1 | contig 95448 bp, 77 predicted proteins | sample MGYA00581743_ERZ1740060 | MGnify/ENA primary metagenome ERZ1740060 (study PRJEB43018, sample SAMN04849235) | marine metagenome | isolation source: floating plastic debris | place: Pacific Ocean | collected 2008-08-27 | study: EMG produced TPA metagenomics assembly... | reverse complement strand
TGTTCAAGTGTTCAAGTGTTCAAGTGTTCAAGTGTTCAAGTGTTCAAGTGTTCAAAATTACCAAACTCAGAACTTTAAACTGGGCAATGGTGGACGCCACGCGGTCGCTTGACGACATAAACACATGAATACCCGAACACATTAACACACTTTCTCACAATAAAATCGGTGTAATTTCTTTTTACTATTATAGCAATATCTATTCTGCTTGATTTTTTGTATCTTCGGTAGATTAAACAGTGAGGATTATGCGATTAGTTAGTTTATTTCTGCTTGCTTTGGTAGTAGCATTCGGTGCCTGCAACAACGATGCTGAGGAAAACTCTTTATATACTGGAAGAGAGACTCAGTACAATTTACTGGAAGGTTCTTATTTAGAAACCACTACTTCGGGCTCTATCACCGTGAAAGAACGAACCGATAAATCAGTTGAAATTCAATTATTGATGGAAGGTACGCTTAACGGTGCTATACATCCGGTACACCTGCACTACGGTAGTCTTCAAGATGATGGATTAGTGGCTGAGTTTTTGAACAATCTAGAAGATGCTGGTGATAACCGCAGTCAGAGCATTACCCTTCTCACCAAACTATCAGATGGCACTTCTGTAACATTTGATCAGTTTTTGAATATGGATGGCAGCATTAAAGTACACTTTGAAGAAGATGGAGCTTTAAAAGATGTTATTCTTGGGGCTACTAATATTGGTACCAATTACCGTATGGCCGATATTGGCTCTATAGAAGATATTACCCTTTGTAATAGCAAAACCGAGTAAATCCCACATTACAAAAATACGCAAGCTGCTTCGGCAGCTTTTTTGTGTTCTGCCCCCTCATAACTTCTATTTTTACATCCACCAGATAGTCTATAGGCTAAATAGTTTTTTAAGCCGCGCCGACTGCCGTCGAGATACTTCTACTTCTTCCCTAGTTTGCAGAGTAGCTTTAAGTGTATCACTAAACTAAGCATCAATAGTTTGAACGTAGGTGAGATTAATAATTTGCTGGCAACCATTGGGACAACCATTCCTCCTTCGCTATGCCCAATTAATCCAATACTCTTACCTGACGTAGTCGGATGCTGTTGTAGAAACGCTACTGCGGCCTGGGCATCTTCTGCAAAACCTTTAGAAGTAGCCTGGGTAAAATCTCCCTCTAACTCAGCCACTCCCCGATCATCATACCGTAGCACTGTAATACCGTTTCGGGTTAGATACTAAAAATGGACGATGGTTCACCGGGGCTAACTCTTCATTACGATTTTATGGCCCCGAACCAGAAATTAACACCACCGCTTTCTTGAATGGCTTCTTTTTGGGAATAGTAAGAGTACCAACTAATTGGCTCCCTTCAAGATTTGTAAAGTAGACACCTTCCTGTTGATACGGAAATTCCGTTTTTATTTTACCCTCTCTCTTGGTTAAGGTAAGATGCATTGCCATACTACCCTGAGTGAAAGTTCCTACTACGGTGCTATCATTTTCCAACATCCCCTTGTAGGCCATACCCAATTGGGTAGCTTTGATCATCAGTTGATTGTCGCTAAAAGTAGTTTCTGAAGTAGCAATATTGCTTGCTCCTTGATCAGAACTATCCATTTTCGTAGCGAGTTTTCCGTCAGCCTCTTCAATATGAAACACAACACGTAGTGAAGTCCCTTGCACACCCAAGGTATCCTGTCAGTTTCCCGTAACAGGCTGAACATGAACAAGTAATGGAGCAATAAATAAGAATAGAATGGTTAGGGTTTTTATAGCCTCAAACTAGTAAGATAGATTAAAATTTCTCTTAGCTATCTACGAGAGCACATAAGTTAGTGCTAGAAAGTCGGGATGAGCGGTAGAGCGTCAATATTTAATTACCAACCATATGTTCAAAAACAAAAAAGCAACCTTAGATTAAGATTGCCTTTGTTTGAGTATAGTAAACTCTCTTTTTGAACTACTCCTTACTCATTTAACTCCACCGTAAACTCCTCAAAAGTAACGGCTCGATCACGGATCACGAGGGTATCTTTCACACTATGGGTTTCGCTATTGGCTAGGTCGGTATAGTTGTAATCTAGGTAGATCACATCCCGGGATTTATCTCCCCACTCATCACCATCTTCTACAAATTGTCCGCTTCCGTCAATCTGGTAGGGATCATCAGTGGCACTACGAATTGTGCACTGATTTTCACTATTAAAGTTGAGCTCCATCATCAAGCTACCTGGACTTTCGCTATCACCCCGACGAACGATGTTTTCCAAAGTAACCGAACTCCGACCGGAAGTATTAACCGGAACCACTTCATCACGCACTACATACTCACTAATGTATACATTTTCTACTGTGTTACCTGCCGCATCAGTCATCACGTCAATACCTCGACGAAGGTAGTTACCGTGATATGGATTGATAAACTTGATACCGTACAGCGTATAGTCTTTAGGTAAAACATTCCAGTCAGCGGGGTTTACCCGATCTGGGTTCGCTACAACACTTTCTCCGACCAATAACGTATCTAGGTTCTCCAGCTCAGTAATCCGTACTGGAATCACATAATTAACCCCTTCACCGTAGGAAAGAGGGTCATCAAAGAAGCCGCTGGTCAGTTGGATAGGAATGATACCTTTGGTACTACCCGATGGAATGGTTAGCGGGCTTTGCACTTCAGTAGTATAGTATTCACTTGGAAGTGCTTGCACATTCGCCACGTTCGCCAGCAGACTATTATCAACCTCAAAGTGTACGGTACGGGCTTGGTTATTTTCGTAAACCCCAGCCATCGTCATTCCAATCTCGAATCGTCGATTGTTATCATTTTCATTAATTCCCTGATCGTAGTTGCCGAGGATTAGTGTTCGGACGGGGGTTTGGTAGGGAAAATATCCCGCGGTGGTTCCATAGTCCGGATAAACAATATCTTGGTTCTCACAGGCGAACAAACCTAAAACCAAAAATGACAATATTAGATGTTTGATATTCATATCGTGAATAGTTTACTAATTTTTATATTGAAAGAATCACCAGCCCCGGTTCTGCTCCAACGCACTGAACTTCACTGTCTCTGACTGGGGAATAGGACCGTAGATGGCCCGTTCGCCGTACTGTCGAGGTTCCACATTCAGCAAAGTGTACTGACTACCATTGAAGAAAATACCATCTACGCCTTCATCTAGATTCAACTTCCAGCGTCGCATATCCCAAAAGCGGTGCCCCTCGAAGCATAGTTCCAGACGACGTTCGTTACGAATCAGCTCCCGCATAGCAGCTTGATCGTTAATCGTTTGTAAGTAGTTGTCGGGCTGTTCAATACCCGCTCGCTGGCGGATAGCGGAGATGATCTGGCGGGCAGTCATTCCTCCCACAGTAAAGTCCGGCCCACCCAGTTCATTCGCAGCTTCAGCTAACACTAAAAACAGATCGGTGTAGCGAAGAAATACATTAAAATGTTCTTGTTCGGTAACGGAACCATCATTATTGATAACCACGTCGGGTCGAAGGAGCTTCTTAAGATAGTAACCCGTTCGGGTTGATAATCCCAGAATAGCGTCTAGTTGATCAATACCTGCTCCCGCTCCGGTAAAAATGGTATTATCACCAATGGTGTTTCCATTATATAAAATATACTGGGCTAAGCGGGGATCACGTTCCTCGTAAGGATTATTGGCATCGTAGCCTGAATTGGGGTCAGCAATGGGGTATCCGTTGAGCATCGGAAAGGCATCCACCAGGTTTTGAGAAGGGTTGATCCGCCCATCACCATTGAGAGAAGGCGGGAACTGATTTTCCTCGAACCAAGCACTAGTTCCTACTGAGTTTCGCCATAAAACCTCCGCTAAATCCCGATCACTGTTTTCGTCGTAGAACGCTACTCCACCAGGGTCTAATCCGGCTACGCCACCAATGTCGTTAATAAGCTCAGCCGCCAGGTTAGCCGCTCGCTGATAGTAATCGCCCTGGCCGTTCATAAATGCCGGACTAGCCGCTAGTAAGGCCAGCTTAGCTTGATAGGCTTTGATGATTCGTCCGCTAATCCGCAGGCGGTTGTTATCGCCAAAAACGAAGCGATAGGCTTCGGGATCGTAGGATTCGTAGCGGGCGGGAATATCAGCCGCATTATCGTAGTCCATCGGCAGTAGACTCAAGGCCTCCTCAAAGTCGACATTGATCTTCGCCACTGATTCTTCAAAGCTTAATCGGGGCACGTTAAAGTCGCCTGCCGGATCAATAAATTCGGTGTAGTACGGGATACCCAGTAGCTCACCCGACTGGCTTTCTCCAGCGTGCCCCTGAAGTACGTACATATGGTGCACTGCCCGCATCGCCAGGGCTTCTCCTCGTAAACGAAGTTCAAACAACTCGTTCGTTTCCGGGTCGCGCTTCCACTGTACGTTTTCAATAGTCGAGATAAACCGATTGACGTAAAAGATAGGTTCGTACTTATCCCAACGGCTCACTGGATTGAACTGAGCAGCCCACTGCCCTACTGCCATCTGACGAAAACCGCTGTTAATGTCGTTAGTCACCGCATCATCGGTAGCAACTTCAGTAGATTGGTACTGATTAATCAAGCCTACGTAGGCGTTTATTAGTACCCCTTCGGCAAAGGCCGGATCAAAGTCCAGACGGTCGGCATCCAACACATTTTCGTCTACGGGTTCAATTAGCTCCTCGCAGCCGAAGACCCCTACTAGGGCAATTAGGATAAAATATTTATATAGATTTTTCATGTTTGCAGTAGTATTAGGTTAGAAACTAGCCCGTAATCCAGCGGAATATGAACGGTACATCGGCTCGCTGCCAATGCGTAACTGACGGATGTCCCGGTTCTCAGCAATTTCCAGTAGATTATTCCCGGCTACGTAGATACTAATGTTCGCCATATTGAGCTTACCAACCCAGGTGCTGGGCAATTGGTAGGTTAACTGAGTCCGCTGAATGGTGAAGTAAGAATTATCGTACATCCAGAAGGTTGAGTTCTGGAAGTTGTTATTACTCTGCTGGGATGATAGCCGAGGGTAGGTAGCGGTAGTGGCAGTTTCTTCCGTCCAGCGGTCCAGCACTACCTCCGAATACTTGTCGTTACCATCTACCCAGAAGTAATTATTATTCCGCAGTGCCTGATTCCCTACCTGACTTACGCCCAGCACAAACAAGGTTAACCCTTTATACTCTAACCGGAGATCAGTACTGAAAGTCCAGGGGGCAAACCACCGACCGATCACCACTTGGTCTCGGTTGTCTATCGTACCATCGTTATTCTGATCTTGGTAACGAATGTCGCCGGGGCGAACACTACCGAAGGCTGATTGAGGCAAACCTTCCCGCAGGGAACCATCTTCGGTGAAATCGGCAGCGGTATAAAAGCCTAAGTCTTCCAACCCCCACATGGCATCCGCAGGTCGTCCCTGACGAAACTGATAACTATCTTCGTACACTTCATCTACCCGCAATCGCTCGGTTTCAGCGTAGGTAGCTCGTACTCCTATTCCAATGCCTACCTGACCAATTTGCTCGGAAAGCTGCACGCCCATTTCTACCCCCTGAATACGGGTTGAGTTATAATTACTGTAAGGAGTAAAATCGCCGTAGAAGGAAGGGTACTGAGTGGTAAGGCGAGTCACCTGATTATCAATATCAGTACGGAAGGCATTCATCTCTACCCAAAGACTTCCAAATAGTAAACCTTCAAACCCGAGGTTGATATCTTTGCGCTGTTCGAAGCCAAAGTTCGGGTTAGGCCCCTGTTGTATTCGCGTTGCCTGGTTGTTGAAACCATCGGCCCAACCGTAGGAAGGCCCGTCTTGGGCGTAGATTTCCCGGTACAAAAAGTAGTCCGATACACTTTCACCGAGGTTAAGATTATCTGCCGTAATTCTTACATCGGAGTTGATAATACCCGCCGTAGCGCGAATCTTCAGGTAATCTAGCCAACTGGCTTCGCCCAGAAAGTTTTCTTCGCTCAATACGTAGGCAATTCCCGCACTGGGCGAAAACGCTCCCCGATTACCTTCTGGTAACTTTACTGAGTTTACGTAGGCTGAGCTAAAGTCCAGCAACAGCTTATTATCAAAGTTGTAGTTCAACTGTAAAGCGACATGGGCATTTTTTTGGGGCTGCGTCTGATTCTGAAGATAGGTGTTGTTCGCGTAGCCAATCAGTGAAGCATTAATGCGATGCTTCTCGGCTAGCTGCTTATCGTAATTCAGCATTCCGTAGAAACCATAGCGGGTTAGGAAGTTCTGAGTATTTACGTTTTCGGTAAGGTCGCGCAAGTCTTGTTCGCCGATTCGATTAAGAGCTACGATGGTATCACCACTCCAGGTAGGTTCGTATACTGAATAAGAGTTGTTTACCGACTGGGAATAGATGTTATAGAAATCAAAGCTCACGTAGGTTTTGGCTGAAAGCCCCTTAACGAACCGATCCAGATCAAAATCAATCGCATTGTTTACCTGAGTGATGCGGGTGATAAACTCCTGATAGCCACCCGCCAGCGCATCGGCAATTGGCGTATTATTCTGAAATGCTTGAGCTCCTCCCAGTAGATTTCCACCGTAAAGATTGGCCGCCGCCACTTGTCCGGCTAGTGCAGGGTTGCCTACGGTATCTACTAAAGAAACTGGTAATAGCGGAGCAAATGTAAAGGGGCGACGGATAGTACCTTCCTGAAACCAATCACCCCGGGCAGTCTTCTGGGTGCTTACCATAGATACCACATCCAGACTGCTGGTAATAAAGTCATTTACCCGAAAATTGATATTTCCCCGGATGTTGAAACGATGACTACCCGCATTAGCTTCCGGATTGAGACGAAGCAACGAGCTAGAATTGTTGTACCCCATATTGATGTAATACTGAGTATTCTCGCTTCCTCCCGAAAACTCAGCAACCGCGTTAACGAAGGATACTGAAGGGTTAAGATATTCCTGAGAGAAATAATCAACATTCGGGTAACGATAGGGATTGTCGCCGCTGCGGAAGTTATTGATTATCTCCTGACTAAAGGCGGAATCCAGCCCATCATTGAGGCGAGCTTCATTGAACAACTGCATATAATCTGCCGAACCTAAATAATTAGGCAAGTCCACTGGGCGAGACACTCCGTAGCTGGCGGTTACGTTAGCCCGACGGTACCGAGCGTCACCCCGCTTAGTAGTTACTACAATTACGCCATTTATCCCCATTGTTCCGTACTGGGCAACGGCGTTAGCATCTTTAAGCACGGTAATCTGTTCAATTTCCTCTGCATTTAGTAGGTCAATGGGACGACCGGGAATACCATCTACCACAATCAGGGCACCACCCAGTCCGCGAATATTATCGCTACCATATACTCCGGCAACTCGTCCTAATAAAGCATCCCGCACTACCTGAGTATTGTCGTAGCCCAGGTAAGAGTCCGGACGAATGGCTGATACCGCCCCAACTACCTCCCGCTTACTTTTTTTGTTGAATCCTAAATCAATCGTATCGCCTAGCTGGAAGCTGTCGTCTGTATTTTCTAACAGTGCCTCGGGCAAAGCTGCTAGGGTACTGTCTGCATTCTGTCCGAATGAGGCGAATGCTAAACCAAGTAAGCATCCTCCCAGGCAAAGTGTTTTGTTAAGTTTTAGATATATTGTCATAGTTTTTTGAGTAATCAGTGATTGATTAGTTACCAGCCCGGATTTTGCTCGAAACCAGCGTAAAGCTCGGTGTCGTTCTGGGGAAACGGCAGCCAGTAGTGCTTCTCTTCGAACACTTTAGTGCGGATTAACTCCTCCCGGTAGAAAGTGCGCCCTTCGTCAAAGCGAAGTCCAGTCTTCTCTTTGTACCGATCCATCTCGCCGAGCCGCCACCGTCGCAAGTCCATCCAGCGATGACCTTCCCAGCTTAGCTCTACCGCCCGCTCTCGCCGCACCTCATCCATAAATTTCTGATTATCGCTTACAAACTGCACTGCTCCTACTCCCGCTCGGCCTCTTAGCACATTAATCGCTTCCTCCGCCGTTAAGGAGTAGAAAGAAGGAGCTTGCTGGGCTCCATAAGCTGCGTGAGCCGCTTCAGCGTACATTAAGTACACATCCGTAAGCCGCATATGTACCCGGAAAGGTAGATAGTTACCTATGTTGTTATCGAAGTGGTTGAACGACAAACCGTACCACTTTTTGCAGATATAGCCGGTTTGGCTACCCAAATCTACGTTTGGGAAGCGGTGAGCACCGCCATCGTAAAGTTGGGCGAAGCGATGCACTTCATTATCACCGCTGGCCGACCCCAGATTTTCCACCATCTGGTCACCATCTACCACTACCCACTTGTAGAATCGCGGATCACGGCCTTCCCAGGGGTTACTAGGATCGTAGTTGGGGCTATCTTCGGTAGAAAGTCCATCAGCCATACCGAAATTGTAGTGAATATAATTGTGGGTAGGAAATTGCGTATCGCGCTGCTCGCAGTGACTGCCGATTTGAAAGCCTTGCGCTAAGAAGCGAGGAAACCAACCTACGTCACCCGATTGGCTAAAGATAAACTCTGTACCACCTGGGTAAATATAGCCCGTAGTCCCGCTAAAGGAATAGAACACGTCTTGGTAGTTATCCATAGTTGCTAATTCGTAGCGCCCAGCTTCGTCCAGTTTCAGCACTTCGGCAAAGGCCTCGGTAGCCATTTCAGAGAGCTGCTGATCGTAGTCGTAAGGGTCATTAGCGCCTTTCATCAGAGGACTAGCCGCAAACAGTAGATTTTTACCCTTAAAAGCCCAAGCTGCTCCCTTGGTAGCCCGAAACTGATTGATACCTTTGGTTTTTTGTCCCGCCGGGTGATTGTCCCAGTCAACGGGTAGCAGTTGAGCCGCCAATGCAAAATCATCGTCAATGGCCAACGCTGTTTCCTTATATGTCTCCGGACGCACTAGCTCCCAATCCTCTGAGTTCAATGATCGGTCGATATACGGAATGCGCCCCCAGAACTTCATGATCTCGTGGTGGAAAAAGGCGCGGAAGAAGTACGCCTGCCCCAGTAGTACATCTTTTTCTTCCTGGGTAGCATCTACGATTAGGTCAGCGTTCTCAATCACCAAGTTGGCTTTGCGAATACCCGCCCAGCTACTTTGCCAAACACCGGCTCTTCTAAACGGTAGATTGTCTCCTGTGTTAGCATTCTCGTTGTAAAAATATGTACCTATACCAGTGCCCCCGGTGTTAATCCAGTTCCAGTAGCGGCCCTGGTCAATGCGGAAATCGAACTGCCAGTTTTGATTGCCAATGGCATCGTCGCCGTAGCACATGTAGCCCTGCCAGTGGGTTCCGGTACCGTAGTTTACCACCATCGCGTACATTTCCTCTACAAAGCCCTGCACATTATCAAAGTTTTTGAAAACTTCTTCCTGATCCAGATTCGTTTCTATAGTCTTGTCTAAATAATCTTCACAGGAGGTAGTAATCAGCAGCAGGCCACTGAGCATCCCCGCCAGTTTTATATAAAATCTATTCATAATGGGTCTTTTTTAGAAGTTTATATTGAAGCCAACATTGACACGGCGGAAGGTAGGATAATCGCCCCGTACGTAGGTTTCACCGTTTGCCCGGTTACTCTCTCGGTCGTCGGGCAAGTGTGACCATAGAAACAGGTTATTTCCGCCGACAAACAGTTTGTAGCTATTCCCGTTTTTTCCCGGAAAGTTATAAGCGATTTCCACATTCTTTAGGCGGACAAAGGAGGCATCGAGGTAGTCACGATAAGCGTCGGTATCAGCCCCACCTTTCCACTCGGGCAGTACCTCTTGGCCATTAGGATTATCCACCGTCCAGTAATCAAGGTTATGCGCGAAATAGAGTGGAGTATCTTTGTGAAAATCCCAAACAGTGTGTCGTTTGGTAGCATTGAAAGCACCATAGAATTGAACCATCACCGATAGGCCGTAGTAGTCGGTACCCACGGTCCAGTTCCAGGTATTGATTGGCTGTTGAGGGTAGCCGTAGGGAGCCCGGTCGGTATTATCGTCGTGGCGACCATCGGAGTTAAAGTCCATTTGATCGTAGTAGCCCGGACGACGGTGCTGCATATCGTTGACCAGAGGCACTGACATATACACATCGTCCCAACTGGTAATCAGCTCTCCATTAATCGGTCGTTTGTACAGCCCAATGGGAAAGCCTTCAGTTTTCAGGTGGGCATCCAGTAAAGCAGGTTCTTCCCGAAACACAATTTCGCTACGAGCTTGGGTAAAGTTTATGTTTGACCACAGTTTCAAATTAGGATTTAGATAGCGGTTAAACCCTAGAGCAATCTCAATGCCTTCTACTGAGGTTTCACCTACGTTTAGGTCGGGAGCGTCAAACCCTAAAAATGCCGGAACGCTTCGGTCGTTTCCTTGAACAATAATATCGTTGCGTCCTTCCCGGAAAACATCAACGGTGGCCGTAACCAAGTTATTCAACAGAGTAAGATCAAACCCGATATTAGCTTTGGTCGACGTCTCCCAGCGAAGATCAGGATTGCCGATGACATCCTCTCGGTAGAATGTGTAAGGGGAACGCTGATTTCCTCCGGCCCAAGGATTGGCGTTATTCATGAAAGCCTGTCCGCCGGAAGCCCACTGCGAGATGTAGCCCCAACGTCCGTTAATATCATCATCACCCACTACTCCGTAAGAGCCCCGAATTTTTAGCATGTCCAGCCAATCAGCTCCTTGCATAAAAGGCTCGTTGGAGATGGCCCAACCTACCGCGGCCGATGGGAATAACTCAAACCGATAACCCGGTCCAAAACGTTCCGAGCCGTTGTAGGCTCCGTTTACATCCAGAAAGTAGCGTTCGTCGTAGTTGTACGTAGCCCGGGCTACCCAATCTTCGCGGTAGCGGGGAAACATAGAGCCTCTGGCGTACTCTTCTCGGTTCATCAGTAGTAGCACATTAGTGTTATGCTTACCCCCAAAAGTGCGATCAAAGTTCAGAGAAAACTGGTAGAACAGCCGACGTTCCAATTCACCATCATTCATATTAATAGGTTCATAGAACCAAGGTTGAGTGACAAAGTCAAACTGGTTATCGCCTGGAGGGGTTATGAACAGCTCTTCACCATTGTCGAGGTACCGCTTGAAGATCACGTTATCAGTCCCACCTGGATTTTGCTCGCTTACTCCTCCACCACCTCTAAAATTATTATCGTAAGCCAAGCGTCCGTTAAAGGTTAACCCCTCCAACAGAAAATCCAGGTCTTGCTCCAACATGATGTCGGAATTTACCTGAACACGGTGGTTCTGCCGAGCCCCTTTAGTCGTCATTATCATCAGAGGGTTGGTGGTATCCCAAATGTCGGCGGGATCTTTCCCGTAGGTTCCATCTTCGTGGATCGGATAGAATAAGGTAGGAGCCATTCCATAGAGGCTGGAGTATACTAACCGCATATCGTCGTTACCCACGGCTCGCTGTATTCCGTAGAAGCCTGAAAGATTTACCGATACGCGTGTGGTTTTAGTAATATCAAAATCGACATTGCTACGGTAGTTGAAGCGATCATAGCCGAAGTCTGGTTGATAGGTTCGTCCGTTATCATAAGCTGCACCGTCAAATATATCACCCACCCGTTGGTACGAGAGTGCCCCGAAGTACTGGGCAAAGTCGCTTCCCCCACGCACTGATAGGTTCACGTTATGATCCATCGCAAAATCTTTGAGCACCACGTCGGCCCAGTCTACGTCGGGATACCGCTCCCGCTCGAACTGGTTAGCCGGATTACGGTGCCGTTCCATAATTGCTCGCGGAGTATAATCTGCCCACGACTCTTCTGTGCTACTCACTTCCCGCTCAATAGCATCGTTTACGACCGCTAACCCGTTGTAGGCATTAAGTTTCTGAGGTATCTTAGAAGGGGTTTTAAAGGCCGAGTTAACCGACAGCGATAGCTGAGGCTTTCCCTTTTTTCCGCGTTTGGTGGTAATTAGGATGACCCCGTTGGCTCCCTTTACTCCAAATACGGCAGTAGCCGAAGCATCCTTCAGCACTGAGATTTTTTCAATATCGTTAATGTTGACGTCATTCATGCTCCGTTCAATCCCGTCGACCAACACCAGAGGCTGACCACTTCCATTCCAGGTACTTCGGCCCCGGATAAAAATCTCAGGATCTTCCTCGCCCGGTCTTCCGGTTGTACTGACCGTAATTACGCCGGGAACCCGTCCGGTGAGTGCTTGCCCCACAGTGCTTACTCCACCCGACTGCTGTAGAACTTCGCCGGTGGTTTGCACAATAGAACCGACTACGCTCTCTTTTTTCTGTTCACCGTAGCCAATTACTACTACTTCCTCTAGCCCTCTCACGTCAGGGGTTAACGATAAGTTAATAATCGCCCGGCCTCTTATATCTACTTCTTGAGTAGTATAACCGATGGATGAGAATACCAGGGTGGTAGCATCATCGCTAACGGTCAGTTTATAGTTTCCGTCGATATCGGTAACTGTACCTGTAGTTGTTTCTTTTACCAGAATGTTTACTCCAGGTAGGCCTTCACCGCTTTCTCCGTCGGTGATTCTACCGCTAATGGTTTGAGCTAACGCTTGTTGGGTGGCTTTTATACTTTGGTTCTCAAGTTTGAATAGCACGCTCTTTTGCTGGAACTGTTCCTCTTCTTTTATTGATTGAAGTTTTCCTTTTAGTATCGGTAATACCTCTTGCTCTTTTTGCCGAGCTGCCACAATTACGTAATGATCATCACTTATCTTTTTGTAGGTAAGTGATAGAGGAGGCAACAGTTCTTCTAATACTGCATCTAAGCTCTGGTGTGCTAGTTCTTCCATCAGCTCAGCCTCCACAAACTTATCTTTTACCAATTGGCTGTTGAAGTTAAACCGCACTTGATACTGGTCGCCTAGCGACAAAATAATCCCAGACAGTGCTCTTTTCTTCTTTTGTAAAGGAAGGTAACTGCTACCTACTTCCGCCACTGAGGCTAGCTGCTGGGCGGAGAGACCCGACGCCACCAATGCAAGCAAGAAGGCAAGGGAGACACAACGGTGAAAGTGCTTCATAATATATATTGTTTTAGGTGTTGTACTGTTTACTACTTAGGTTATCGGCGATTTCAACCGAAGACACTAACGGCTATCTATGGTGATTTTCTGTTCATTTTTGGCAATATCAAGGTCAAAGCTTACTGACAAAGTTTGCAGTAGTAATTCTGGCTGGTTGGCCGGTACGGAGCCCGTGAAAGAAAGCTGGGCGAGGCTATCGTGCTCAAAGCTGATTTGGTAGCCGTAGTTGTCACTCATCAGCTGGGCAATTTCGGCTAAAGAGCTTTCCTTAAATACCAGTAGATTGTTTCGCCAGGAAGTGTACAGCAGCGTATCTACTTCTTTTTGATCGATATGTTGATTCCTAGCTTCATACTCAATTAAGTCACCGGGCTTCATTACCCATTGTGTCTGCGACTTATTCTTATCCGATAATTGAACCTTTACCCTACCGGAATTAAGTACCACTGTTGCTTTTTCTTCCCGACTATTTACGTTGAATTCTGTTCCGAGCACTTCTACTTGCAACTCGTGGGTAGTATGCACGATAAACTTCTGGTGATCTTGCGTGTGAGTCACCGAAAAGAACGCTTCGCCCTCTAGCCATACGTTTCGTACCGAATCTTCCTGTGTGCTTTCAGGTATTTGGAGAGTAGAGTTAGCATTCAATATTACTTCGGTACCATCCGGAAGGATGATGGTCTCAACTTCGCCAAACGCAGTGGTGTACAGCGTATTATTCGGGTTATGACTGTAGTACCATATACCAATACCTGCTAAAAACAGAAACCCAATAAAGGTTGCTGCCACTTTCCATACCCAAGAGAAGCGACGCTTATGATCAGTCTCCGTAAGAGCCTCGCGACTTATAATTTGACTGAAGATATCGTTTGATCGCTGCTCGTCCAGTTGCGGGAGTGTACCTAGTTTGGCTCTTACTTCTTCAATCTGAGGTATATCTTCGCTATTACTCGATGTTTTGAGATAGTTAATAATCGTTTCTATCTCCTCAGGAGCGCATTCATCAGCACTAAACTTTATAAAAAGAGATTTAATGTAATTGGAGTCGTTCAAGGTTAGCGTATTAGATGTTGATATTTCTAATACCCTTGAGTAGCTCGGAGGGACGACCTCTAAAAAAAGATTTTTTATTTTTTATTTTAAAGCTTTGATAGTCATAGTTTTATGACTATAAAAATCTAATATAATTCTTTATAAGAGTAGCATATAGGTAGCATACTACCGTTTAGTAGACATACCTAGCAAGAAATTGGTGATGATTAGAAGAAGAGCAGAATAATAATACTAACTGCAATATCGGTATGTATGTGCAATTGTGCCTTGATTGTTTTTAAAGCCTTAACAATCTGATCTTTTACTGTGTTGGAAGAGATATTCAATTGCTGAGCAATCTCTTCGTGACTTAAACCTTCTACCCGACTCATGCGAAAAATTAATTGTTGGCGAGTAGGTAAACTTTGGATAGCCCTTTCTTTGAAAGTTTCTAAGTCGCGGTAGATCACCTGATCTTCTGTGATGTTACGGCAAACTGCTTGGTGATAAAATATTTGCTCTTTCAGTTTGTCGCTATAAGCAGCATTTCGTAAGGTGTTGTAGACGTGGTTTCGAGCTATCTTATAAAGATACGGCTTAATAGGATAGGCAGTATCTAGCTTCTCTCGATTTTGCCAGATTTTCAGAAATACCTCCTGTACAGTCTCTTCAGCCAATATTGATGATTTGGTAAGCTTATAGCTATAACCAAAAATAGCATCTTTGTGCTGGTTAAAGATTTGTCTAAACGCTAGATGATCGCCCTTAGAAACCCTTTTGATTATAGTAGCCTCGCTAATTTTGGTACTGCCTTTCAAAGTAGGTGGTTGTATTATTCGCGACAAATTGCTGTCTATTTGCAATATATCGCACACAATTTAGCGAATTTCCATAAACAACAAAATCAAGGCGATTGTTTTTAACATTTTAATATTTTAATGCTTAATCAGTGAATATTTTCCTTCTTGATCCAAGAGACATATTATTCGGCTATCTGTTACTGAGCATAAACTTTCTGTCGAGATGTTTCTATGGGTAATGTTTGGAAACAAGTTCTTTGGGAGTTTGGTCATGTCGCTTTTCGTAACTAATTTAGATTTTTTCTAAATAGATTGCATGAAAGTGTTCAAAATCCTAATAGCCGATGGACAGTCACTTACAGTAGCTGGCATTAGCTATCTTATTGAAGGGCTTTCAGGCTTTACGGTGGTAGGCAAAGTCGATAATTGGCAGGCTCTGACCAATACTTTTCAGCGAGAAGTACCTGACGTATTAATCTTCGATTATATTCATCTGGAGGGTTTTTCTCACGAACGCTACCAGCAATTCACTCAACAATATCCCTTGGTAAAGTTTTTTGCCATTACTGCTGATCAAAATCACCAGCAAGTCTTACCCATTTTACAAGCCAACACTTCAGCATTTTTAACTAAAGATTGCAGCGAAGAAGAAATAGTAACTGCCCTACAGGCAGTAATAAGTGGGCAAAAGTTTTACTGTGAATCTGTGCTTCAGTTATTAATGAATCGATCTATGAGCCAAAACTCGATGAGTCCCCGCGAAATACAGATCATTCAGTACATTTCCCAGGAACTTTCTACCCAAGAAATTGCCGATCAACTTCACCTAAGCCCCCATACAATTAACGCTCATCGAAAGCGCATTTTGAAGAAACTGGAGGCCAAAACCCCAATTGGGCTAGTTTTACAAGCTCTTCGCCATCAGCTCATTTCCCTGTGATTTACCGCAATCTCTTTCCCTCGATTAGCTAGAGTTAGTATTAAAATACGCTAACTCCAGCGATTGACTCTCCACAATCTCGCCATTACCTTTGCCATTGTTTAGATTAAGTCTAAATAAATACAAGCTCAACCTTGCAACTACCAGAAAAAATATTCGTGCGCCTTAACTATTCAAAGCCCTGGCTGTTAACCTACTTCATACTAGGCTTCTCAGCTGCAATAGGTTGGGCTCAATCAGGCTCAATATCTGGCTTAATAACCCAAGAAGGCACTTCATCTTTTGTAGCAGATGCCAACGTAGTTTTAGAGGGTACTACCATCGGTAGCATCTCTTCCGCAAGTGGTGAGTTTCACTTTCCTGATGTTCCTGTGGGTACGTACCAATTGATCGTATCGCACATCAATTACAATTCCTGGGATCAAACCATTGTAGTTGATACTGATCAAACGTCAGAATTACAAATCCATCTTACTGAATCATCCAATACGCTAGATAGTGATCAGGTAGTAGTTACGGCTACTCGCACCGAACGAGCTGCCGACGAAGTGCCAATCCCGGTACAAGTGATTACTGAGGAGCAAATCGACCAAATGGGTTCAATCCGGTTGAATGAAGTGTTGCAAGAGCAAACTGGCTTGCAGATGGTATCTGACCACGGCGCTGGATTACAAATGCAGGGGCTTTCTTCGGATTATATTCTGATACTTATTGATGGCGAGCCCGTGATCGGTCGCACTGCCGGAACTACTGATCTGAGCCGTCTGACGGTCAACAATATTACCCGAATTGAAATTATCCGGGGACCAGCCTCTTCGCTCTACGGTAGCGAGGCGATGGCCGGAGTGGTTAATATTATTACAAAAGAGAACGGGTTAGGCTGGAACGGGTTAGTAGGAACGCAGTACCGCTCGTTCGGAACGTGGGATGCTCAAGCTGATGCTGGCTACCGAGGGGAAAAATTGTCAGCCCGAATGTCAGTGAATCGCCTCAGTTCGCAGGGCTATGATCTTACCCCTGAAACTGTTTCCCAGACGTTAGCCCCTTACCAAGCGTACACACTTAATCCTAAAGTTTCTTATAAAATCAGCGATCAACTCAATCTACGGGTCAGCAGTCGATTTTATCAGGAGCAGCGACAAGATGTTTTAGATATTACTGAAGATGATGCGGACGTACGCTTAACTAGCGAAGACCAACGCTCTGACTGGAACGTGTTACCTATTCTGGAGTACCGTCCCAATGATCGTCACAAGCTCCAGTTCCGACAATACTTGACCGGATACCGTACCGAAAGCTCTTTAAAGTATCAATCTGACCAAAAAATCTATGACCTCAGCACTTTCAATCAGACATTTGCCCGTAGCGAAGTGCAGTATGATTGGTATGGCAGCGATCAGTTTATCTTAACTGGAGGTGTGGGTTATCTCACTGAACAAGTGGAAGCCACTCGCTTTGCTGATATGAACCAATTTACATCTACCTACGCTTTTGCCCAATCGCAGTGGCAGCCGACTGAGCAGTGGAACGTAGTGGCTGGTGCTCGCTACGATGCCCATAGTGCCTACGCCAATCGGCTTAGTCCAAAGTTGTCAGTAGGTTACACTCCCAATAAGTGGTTCAGTATGCAAGCTTCGTTCGGAGGCGGCTACAAAGCTCCCGACTTCCGACAACTACTGTTAGCCTTCACTAATCCGGTAGCTGGATACAGCGTGCTTGGCTCTCAGGTGGTGCAGGAAGAATTTACCAAGTTACAAGCTCAGGGACAAATTGCCCAAGTGCTGATTGACCCCACTACGGTAGAAGAAATCCGGGCAGAAAGCTCGCTAGCGTACAATCTGGGGATCACCATCAAACCCAATGAGAAACTAAAGTGGCAAGCCAACCTTTTCCGAAACAACGTGCAAGACCTAATTGAAACTGCTCCCATCGCCCGAAAAACCAACGGTCAGCAAGTATTCAGTTACTTCAACTACGCTGAGGTAATTACCCAAGGCGTGGAAACCCAGTTAGATTATCATCTCCTACCCAATTTGGTGTTTAGTGTGGGTTATCAGTACCTGGATACTCGCGATCAGGAAGCTTATCAAAACATTCAAGCGGGTGAAGTCTTCCGTCGGAATGCAGATAATCAAACGGAACGAGTAAGCACTACTGATTATGGTGGCCTGTTTAACCGTTCTCGTCATTCAGGCAATGCTAAAATATTCTACACCAACACTCGCTACGATTTTGACATTGCACTAAGAGGTATCTACCGAGGTCGCTGGGGTATTGGTGACTTCAATGGCAATGCTGTGCTGGATGCGGACAACGAATATGCTAATGGCTATTGGCTGGTTAATACGGCAGCACACAAAAACTTAGGTGAATCGCTGCGGTTGGAAGCCGGGGTTAATAATCTACTCGGTCAAACCACGGTGAATGAACCAGCGTTAGCGGGACGAATTTTCTTCGCTGGAGTACAGTGGAACTTTATTAATTGATAATTGACAGGTGATAATGGAAAATGACAAATTAACAATCAGCAATTAACATAACTCTAGTATTGAACACATACCAATCACAAAAATGAAACAGATACCTTTATTTTTCTTAGGATTATTAAGTACAACGCTAATCTTTACTGCCTGCGACGATAGCAGTGATGATCCAGGTCCATCTGGTCCAATAGAAGCTCAGACTGCTACCAATATTCCAGCCGATGCTAATGCAGTTTCTGGCGATCCTTCCCAAGCCCCACCACCTAATTTCACACTATTTAGTTTGGAAACTGGTGAGATTGTTAATGATACTGATTCTGCCTCGAACCTGTGGGACATTGGTTTAGCCGGAACAACGATCATCATCAACGGCGGCACTTCTGGTCCCGGCGAAGCTCAAGCCCAAGTCATCAACGGAATCTTTGATGAGGTTACTGAAGCTCCTGAAACGGGTTATCAAGCTGATAGTGAAACCGGATTAGCAATTCCGGCGGGTTCAGGCAATGGATGGTACAATTATACTGGCGAAGGTAATCCTCCCCAAGCAATTATACCGATTCCTGGTCGCATCATCGTGCTGAAAACAGCGCAAGGAAACTACGCTAAGATGGAAATTTTGAGCTACTACGAAGGAAATCCAGATACATCATCATCTGAATTCGTCAGCTTCCAAACCCGTCCGGCTGGTCGTCATTATACATTCAACTACGTAGTGCAACCCAACGGCAGTCGAAATTTCTAATTTTTCATTCAATCACTCAAACGTTCTATCATTCAATTACCGAATTATGAAAAGTACACTAATTACACTCAGTCTAGCTCTAACTAGCTTATTCGCCTTCGGCCAGAAGCAACAGGATATTGAATCTATTAAAGCCATGTGCGGCTGCTATGAAGTAGATTTTCAGTACGTGGAAACCTTTGCCCCTAAAGCAACCTATGAGTTTCACGATCGCTACGTAGCTAACGCCCTAGAATGGGTTGGTCTGGTTGAAGAAACCCCTAACAAATTGTCACTTCAGCATATTTTAGTGATGCGCGACACCATCGCTCTAAAGCACTGGCGGCAGGACTGGATTTTTGAAAATCAGGAACTGTACTCCTTCCAGGGTGATGAGCTTTGGAACTTTGAAACCCTGGCTAGTAATGATGTGGAGGGGCAGTGGACTCAGAAAGTTTATCAGGTCGATGACGCTCCCCGCTACGAAGGTAATGCTACTTGGATTCACGCCGATGGCAAGCATTACTGGGAAAGCACCGTAGATGCTCCTCTTCCCCGCCGAGAATACTCTAAGCGCGATGATTACAACGTACTAGAGCGCACTAACCGTCACGAAATTACTGATGAAGGTCACGTACACGAGCAAGATAATACCAAGATTCGCCGTCGCAGCGGAAAAGACCGGGTACTGGTTCACGAGAAAGGTATGAATATGTATAAAAAAGTAGACGATAGTCGTTGCCAAGCTGCTGCCGACTGGTGGCAAGAAAACCAAGCTTTCTGGAGTGATGTACGAACCGCTTGGGGTGAGATTTTTGCCCGTCAGCAAGATCTAAAATTCGCTACCAAGGTAGATGACCAACGACTGTACGAAGTGCTATTTCCCTTGAGCGAAGAATTAATGGCTGACGGTAGTTACGATAGCGAAGAGGGCTTAACCCGTATCCGCGAGACTATTACCCGCTACATAACCTCTCCGGCTGATACTGAAGTAGCCGCTGGAAAATAAACAAACTTTAATGATGAATGAGTAGTGATTGATACCGTCTATTATTCATTGATCATCAGCCATTAATCATTATCCCATTATCACTGTTCAGAGGTTGTACTATTGATGAATTATACCTCTTGAGCTTGAAGTCCCCTAAGACCGGACAGCATTTACTGCACTTTTTCCGGTCTTACTGGGGCACCAGTGTATAGCAGAACAGCTCATCTACCTCCTTTACTTACTCGAAATTTGAGCATTAAGATGTACTCTTTGCGAAGTTCAGCTTTTCTAAGCCAATAAATTATTGACCGTATCCTATGAACCAACAGGCTATTAGATACCGACTTCTAGCATTTACATTGGGGGCAATACTATTGGTTATTGGTGATTACCTCTACGGTACTACTTATTATACCGATCAGCCGGGTAGTCCTAATCGTTTTCTTATCAGCGGCCTACTGGGCATTGCTGCCTCAGCAAGTTATCTGTTCGGCCTGTTTGGCTACAGTAATGCTCTTCGGGAGCAGTATCCGTTGTACCGAAATTTAATCGTAGGTGGTTTATCTTTCTTTACACTGGGAGTTGCCGCTACCCATACCTTAGCCTCTGCTCACATGGTCGTATTCAATCAGCGATTACTGACTCCTAGTGTGAAAGAGCTGGACCTGGTTTTCACGCCTATTGATTACTCATATGAAGTTTATTTTATTCCGATGATTATTGGGCTGATTGTAGGATACGGAGCCTTATTTATTGCCATCTTACGCCGTAAAACAGTGTTCGCACCCTGGACACTCTGGTTCCACCCCCTCCTGCTAGCTGTCATTATTGGACTACTAGATACCTGGATAAAAAACTACCCTGTTTTACTGAAATCGCCCGCTATCAGTGCGGTGGTATTTAATACTGTGCTCATACTAAGCACAAAAAAACAACGAGTTTCAGACAGCTCTAACACTTATGCTTAATCGTAATACTTTTTACCTCATGAAATATTTACTACTAATTTGTTTCGCTTATTTGCTAGCTAATACTACCTACGCTCAAACTACTATCCAAGGAAGAGTTGCCGACGAAAAAGATAATCCATTACCCGGACTCGCAGTGGAGATAGTTGGTACTAGCCTAGGGTCAGTCACCGATATTGATGGAGAGTTTACAATTCAAAACGCCCCGACCGGCTCACAGCAGATTCGGGTGTCAGGAATAGGCTACCGGAGTAGAAGCCAAAAGGTAAACATTATAGATAGCGAACCGCTGACGATTAACTTCAGTATACGAGAGAGTTTAACTCAGTTACAGGAGGTGGAAATTATTGGACGAAAAGAAACCACCTACCAGAACGATGTTTCCTTTATCGCCAGTAAAACTGCTACTCCCCTCCAAGATATTCCCCAATCGGTCAGCTACGTCACTAAAGAGTTAGCCTTAGACCAGGCAGCTTTCCGGGTAAATGATATAGTAAAAAATATCAGCGGAGTCAACCAGTTTTCGTTTTACAACGATCTTACCATCCGGGGCTTCAGAGTATCAGGACAACGTAACTCAGGCAATCTAATAAACGGAATGAGAGCCTTCACCAGCTTCTGGAAGCAGCAGTTAATTCCTCATATTGAACGGGTAGAGGTAATTAAAGGTCCTGCCTCTGCCCTGTTCGGCAATGCTTCACCGGGTGGCACACTCAACCGGGTAACCAAAAAGCCTCTAGCCGAACAACGACAATCTATCAGTGCCACCGTAGGTAGTTTCAATACCTTCCGAACATTAGGCGATTTTACTGGACCAATGACTGAAGATGGAAAACTTTTGTATCGGCTTAATCTAGGCTACGAAAACTCCGGTGGCTTCCGCGACCTTCAGTACGATAAGAACTTAGTAGTGGCACCCTCCTTTTCTTTTTTACCTAGCGATAATACTCGCCTCAATTTTGACATTGTTTACCAAGGTTCAGAAGGACGATTAGACCGAGGACAAGCCGTATTTGACGATGGCGATTTATTCTCTGTACCCATTACCAAAGCGCTAAATGCCGCTAATGACTTTCTGAAAGAAGAAAGCCTGAATGCTACCGTCTCTTTTCAGCACCAATTCTCCGATAAACTCTCGTTTAATAGTGTATATATGCGCTCAAGCTATCGTGAGGACCTGCTAGAACACCGAACGGCTAACCGCTTCGCCACCTTAGGCGACGGCAGCTCTGACCCCGAACAAGTTGAGATGCGGGTATTTATTCGTAAGCGCAACTGGAATAACGATAATTTTAATAACTATTTCAATCTAGAATTCAACACCGGAGTAGTAGCGCATGAACTATTGCTAGGTTACGATTAACTTTCAGCAAGCCCTAGAACCCGGAGGTTCTCAGCTTCAGGCTCGGGGATACCTAACCGCTGACCGTACGGACAAAATCAATAATTTCGATCCTGATAATGCAGAAGTCTACGCCTTAGATGATGATAGTAATCCCATTCCGAACGTACCACACTTCGATCTGACCGATCCTACGGCTAATCGTATTCGGGATATGAGTGATTACATTTATCAAACCAACCTGTTTCCCCAAAGCTTGCTCCGCTCCCACGGTATTTACCTACAAAACCAAATGACCTGGGGTAACTTGCAAGTGCTACTAGGGCTTCGACAAGATTATTACCAAGACGAGCGTAACTACCGCACTGAAGATGAAGAACGGGTAGAGCAAAGTGCTTTGATTCCCCGCATAGGTGCAGTTTACACGCTCTCGGAAGGCGTCAACGTGTACGCTACCTACGTAGAGGGTTATCAGCCTCAAACGGCCAGTGTGGTTAATGACCCTAATGCGGGGGGACCATTCGATCCGCTTACCAGTCGCTTATTTGAAGTAGGGGCGAAAAGCAGTTGGTTGGATGATCAACTAACGATAAGTCTAGCACTTTATCGACTTACCCAATCGGGCGAATTGTATCCGGCTAATGACCCAAATAATCCCGATCGACTCGTGCAAATTGGCGAGGAAGAAGCTCAGGGATTTGAGTTCGATATTATCGGTAATATTTTATCTAACCTGAGCGTAACAGCCAGCTACTCTTTTAATGATGCGGTGATTACCGGAAGTGATAACGAGGCTGAAATTGGACAACAAAAACCGAATGCTCCCCGGCATACTGGAAACATCTGGACAAAGTATGTTATCGAGAATGGTCCGTTAGCAGGTATTGGCTTTGGTTTGGGGGCAAACTTTGTGACCGAACGCCTTGGTTCACTGGGTAGCCGGGAAAACCCGCCACTATTCCCCGGTTACGAGTTGTTGGATGCAGCAGTATATTATCAGCTAGAGAAATTCCGTATTCAGGTAAATGTAAATAATGTGCTAGATGAAACGCATTGGGTTGGCGGTTATGATTTTATTCGGGCCTTCCCCGGCGCACCTCGCAATGTAATGACGACGGTTTCCTATACTTTTTAAATATGATTAAGCTCGACAGAAAAAAGCTGTTCAAAATTCATAGCTGGATTGGCATCAAGCTTAGTGTATTATTTTTTGTTGTATGCTTTTCTGGCACACTGGCTACACTGAGTCATGAAATGGACTGGTTGTTTATTCCCGAAAGCCGGGCTTATTCAAGCGAGGCTACCCCACAGGCGGCACTAGTACCTCACAATCAAATAGCAGCAAATATTCATACAGCTTTTCCCGATGGGAAGATTGTTTATTGGAATACTCCGGAAGAGCCTTATTTGTGCAATATCATTCATCTAGTGCAAGACGGGCAACGCCGTTATCTGTTTGCTAACCCTTATACTGGGGAGGTGCAGGGTATCGTGAACCTTACTTTTCAGCGGTTCTTTCGCGATTTGCACTACTATCTGTTCATTCCCTTTCAGGTTGGCCACTTTACTGTATTAGTCTTTGGCTTCATGCTGCTGATTTCGCTACTGACTGCGCTATTTTTTTACAAAAAGTGGTACCGAAAGCTGTTTGAACTAAAGACTGGAAAGGGCGCAATAGTATTTTTCCGCAGTTTACACCGACTGGTGGGAGTTTGGTCAGTTCCGTTTACGATTCTGTTTTCAGTGACCGGGATCTGGTATTTTGTAGAACGAGTAAACGTAGGTGGCGTATCGACTATTGCCAATACCCAAGCCCCTCAATTAAGTGAGCCAATTGCTGACTCGGCAGCTTTCGCCGAAATACAACGTACTATCGATTACAATCAAGCCGTAAAGGTAGCGCAACAAGAGATTGAAGGATTAGTAGTAAAAGACATTCTTCCCCCGTCCAGTCCTACCTCAGCCCTTTACCTTACTGGGAAAAGCGATGAGCCACTCGTTCGCAACCGCGCTAATCGGGTATATCTGCACCCTACAACTTTTGAGGTACTAAAGGTGCAACGGGCTTCATCATTACCGACCGTTACCTGGCTTAATGATATTGCTGATCCACTGCATTTTGGTAATTGGGGTGGACTGATTACTAAGATTATTTGGTTCTTGTTAGGCTTAGGAATTTCCTCGCTGGTACTGACCGGAATTTGGATCAGTCAGAAGCGTAAAGTAAAAGGGAAAACCAAATGGAAGGCTCAGAAAATGGGCTACTGGAAGTATGTAAACTGGGCGATATACGGAATAATGTTAGGATTTATGTATACCATTCTAGCTACTCAATACCGTGCTTCCCTAACTGCTTTGCTGCTAATCACTACGGGTTGGGTAATCTTTATTGTCGTAACCTGGTATCTGTTTGAATACCGAATGAAGAAAATAGTAAAACGAGAATTAGCTCACCATAGTTAACCATGAATACTCAGCCCTTACAACTCGGCGAATAGTTTCTTGCTCCCGTCCTGGCGGAGAATCGCTTCAATCTCCCCTCTTCCAATTCATTATCAATTATCCATTGTCAATTATCAACTAAAACCTATGTGTAACATCAAACCTCCTATTACTCTTAATGAAACCGAAGTTGCTCAAATGAGTTGGTGCCCTGGTTGCGAAAGTTATTCGTTGGTTTATCGTAGTGCTTGTGTATCCTTCATGCCTTCTGAACTGAATCAATTTATTCAAACATTAGACAGCTTATCTTCGGATAAATTCTGCTATGATTTTAAGAATAAGCCTCACGCGATTATTTGTAGTTCACATTCGTATATGGGGTTTTGTCTGAACCGTAACGATGTGCACGCCCTGAAAAGCCTCATTCGTGAAGCACTGACGATGCACGAAGCTTATAGAGTACTTAATCATTAACACGTTTTCATAATGCAAAACGCAAGGTCACATTCCAAGTGCGACCCAGGGCGGGAATAATACCGGGACCGGGGTAAGCCACTGCCCGCCGGGTGAAGTACGAACGATCTAGTAAGTTATTGACGCTAGTGGAAAGCCCTAATCTTTCGGTAAAATCATATCGGGCGGAGAAGTCCAGAACATAATAAGCTGGAATTACGCCAAACACTCCTTTAAATGCTTCCTCGGTATTAGCAGCATCTGAGAACTGCTCGCCGATGAACGTTCCCTGGAGTGAGGCCGAAAACCCACGAAAACCGTAGCTAATCCCTGATTTAATATTGTAGTTAGGCAAGTCTTCTAAACGATTACCTGACCTTACCCCTATCGCTGCCCGAGGGTTGATTTGGGTATAAACACCTCGGTTTAGTGAGCCATTCACAAACGCACTCACCTTATGTTCGCTACTTTTGCCGAGCGATTTCAGCACGTCTACTTCCAAATAAAGCTCCACTCCTACAATGCGGGCTGAACCAATATTGGTACGTACCCGCAGCCCATCATCAATGACTTCGCCAATCCGGTCATCGTACTGAAGGTAAAAAACGCCTGCTTCCAGAAAAAAGGGGTCAAAATCCAGACGGCGAACGCCCAGATCAAAACTGTAACCACTTTCGTCTTTAATCAAAGTATCGACTAATTGTGTATTAGTTTGAACTCGAACATCAGTAAAGTTAATCGCCCGGTAATTCGCCGTAGCATTAGCATAAATTTCGTAGCGATCTTTCAGTTTTTTAGACAGGCCTAAGCCGTACAAAAAGATATGTCGCTCGTTAGCCGTGCTATCGGTGCGTACATCTTCCACAAAATCACCAAAGCTATTGGTACGGATAGTCGTACTAAATGAACCTCGGGATTTGGTGTTGATATATTCGTACCGGATACCTGGAATCAGACTTAATGATTCACTTAGGCGGAAGATATTCTCGGCGAAAAATGCCGCATTAAAGTTAGGAAAATCAAAGTCAGATTTTCGGCGGTCTAAAAATGTTGTATCTACCCGAGTGAAGTCAGCATCCGTTCCATCCGTACCAAATTGCTGGCTAAAATTAGTAAAGCCTCGGTAGAGCCGAGTACCCACCAGTATTGTATTTTCCTGGTCTTTGAGTCCCTGGTACGTTTGCACCAAACGGGTTTCATTACCTACGTTGCGGAATTTTCCATCAATTAAGTCTCGGTTCGACAGTGGGTCTTCCACATCGGGAGTTTCTAGTAAGCCAAGCGAAGTCCGCCTGGCCATCAACCCAAAAGTTCGGCTGTATAATTTCGTTTTAGATGAGATTTCGTACTCCAATAGCAAAGCAGCCAAATTCCAATTTACCCGAAACCAGTTCCGGTCTCGATTCGACTGCCGGGGGTTCTGGGCAAAAGCCTCGTCAGTCAACCCACCCGCTTGCTGGCTCAGGTAGTACATGTAGGTATAATCAAACCCGACCTTAAGCTTCTCAGTCGCTTCGTAGCGCAAGCTGGCAAATGCCCCATACTGATCAAATACCGAATTTTCCCGCCAGCCATCGCCCCGCTTATACTGAAAGTAGCTGTAGTAATTTAGTTTACCCGCTTGTCCGTGTAAGCTATTAAATGTATTAAAAAACTGATACGCCCCGTAGGTATTCTGCGACTCAAAATTTACGGGTTTTTCTGCGCTACCCCGCTTTAGTTTGAAATTCACTAAACCGCCAAACTGACTGCCGTATTGCAGTGCCCCAGCACCCCGTACTACCTCAATCTGCTGCACGGCTTGCAGTGGCGGAGTATAGTAACTCTCGGGGTAACCCAACGCATCAGCGCTAATGTCGTAACCATTTTGGCGGGTGTTGAAGTTGGAAGTACGTTTGGGACTAAGGCCGCGCCCGCCAATATCAAGTTGCAACCCCGCATTATCACTCTCCCAAATATTGAGGCTAGGAATTTTGCTGAATGCTTGCCGAGCGTTGTTAGTCGCTTTGTTGCCAATCAGCCTTTCAATGTTAATTACCTCAGTTTTCTTTCCTTCGTACAGCCCTCCGGCTTCAATTGAGCGCAATTGCCGAATACCAAACGCATCGGATTCTACTACAACTTCACCCAACTCCCGTACTTTCTCTTCTACTGTAATAAACAGTGAAGTGTCACCCTTCAGATAGATTGACTGCTGAAATGGCTCGATACGGATGCTCTGAAACGATAGTACGTAGGTTTGATTAGCCGATAGTTCGAGTTTAAACTGTCCCGCTTGATCCGTCATTGTCGATTGCTTTTGGTTCGGCAAATAGATATAAATATCCTCTAGCGGTTCGTTTTCCTGATCTCTCAGCTCACCCTGGAGTACTGCTCGTTGCTGTGCCCAGCTATTTGATACTTGAAGTAGTATCCCCCAAAAAATAATCGTCAGTGGTCGTGCTATCATTCGGTCAAGGATAAAATCCAGTTGTATTTGAGGGGGTTATCAGCGTTATAAACGTCGACTGTATCGTTGGTGAATGGCTGACTTCTTCTTCCGTTTAGCGACAAACGGCTTTTTACATACACCTCGGGACGATAGCCATGTTCAGTCTGAAACTGGTCGCCTACGTAGCGAGCAAACTGTAGCATCATGTCGGGTTGGGAGCGCATTTGCTGTTTCTGAAAGGGGGTTAGATAGTTGTCTTGCTCTATTTCTTTTTGGGTGTTGTTTTTTGGATCACGAACGATAATTGATGTGTAGCCATTTTTTTCCATCAACATCACCCGCCAGCTGAACCGATAGCCTCGCTCATGCCAGAAAAGGTTGCCAGAGTAATGAAGATAACGGAAAGGTAGATACAATTGCAGCAGTAAATACAGACCTAATAAGACCGCAATATACGGACTTCTGGCGATTTGTGCCGGACGAAGGCTTTCATCAGTAGCAAAGAATCGGGAAAACGGCAAGTACGATAACACTTTCTGATGCCAAGCGGGCGAAAAGAAAATTATCGTGGAAGTAATCATGATATAGGGAAACATCCCAATACGGGGGAAGAGAATGGCGGTCAGGATATGAAATACTAATACAAAAAAGTAAGCAACTCCTCGCGTTTTCCGTATCCAAAGAAGCATCCAGATAGTTAGATCGTATAGACATCCTGCCCAGCTAAATAGGTACGCTACTTCCTTTAAGTGTAGCCAATCGCCAATTATAGGTAAGTCGTACCTCCCGGGTAGCCAGGTAGCTAATGGTTGCGCCCGAAACAGCCAGTCCAGATTGACCTTGGCTAGTCCCGCAAAAAAATAGACAATGGACAGTTGTACTCTGAATATCAAAATATGCCAGTGAGCACAGTAGGCTGATTTCAACTTGGGAAACAATACCGAATCTACCGAATACCAGCGATGCGCCGGAACAATCATTAGCCAAAATGTGAGCAACGAGACTAAGTAATAATGATTCAGGTAGTAAGTTTTATCAATCAGCTCGCAGTAGGTAAAGAGAATGAAAAACGTAGTAGTACTAGCTCGATATAAGAGTCCTATGATAATGCCTAAAGCACTTACTCCCAGCAGTAAATAAACGAAGTACATTCCGTTACCCGACAGCGGTTTTAACCAGGGAAAAAAACCAAAATGGTACTGGGGTTCAATGTAAAGTGTGTGTATCCAACCTTGCTGAGCGAACCGGATAGTACTGTACAGCAGCAAACTGCCAAAAGCAATTCTAAATACTACCAGCGGGGCAATAGAAACTGGCTGACTCAGATACGTATTAATATTTTCTATTCGCGACATAGGTAATCGCAAAAAAAAGGTGCTTTACAGCACCCTTTTTATCGGTTAGATTCTATAGTGTAGTTAATTAATCGCCATCGTTGGCACCATCGGCATCCTGCACATTCAAAATAGGAAAAAGGTCTGATTTATACAGCGTAATCAGCTCCTGAACTTTTTCGTATAAAGCATCATCACCGGATACAGAGGTGCGATTCTGAATTTCATCGAAGATAGCTTGGTACTGCGCCTTAATATCAGTACTGATGGATGGCTGACGAGTCGTAACTAAGTCGTCGTACCCTGCCCCATCGGTGCCAGAAGTGGTTCTCCCCAGATATAAGTCCTCCATTTCTTCTACCGCAGCTTTCAACAGAGCTAGGGTAAAACTTTCATTACCCTCAGACTGGGACTGGTAATAAGCTTCAATCTTAGTTGCATCAGCCGCTATGGGCGAGTCATTTGGGCCCAGGCGACCAATGGGAATACCTACCTTATTTTCACGAACGTGATCTTCATAGTAAATAAGGCTTTCGTTGAGTTGAACACTGATAGAGCTTCCTAAATCAGTACCGCCATTTTCTACGAAATTGGTCTTGAGTGAGCCACTCCATCCTTCCACCAATGCATCCGATTTTGCCTTCATATCGTCTACCAATGCCTGAAGAAAAGGCAAGCGTTTAGCATTCTCCTGAAAGTAAGCTAAACCATCAGCCGAGCCGTAGAGCATAAAATCCAGCACGGGAAACCCATTCGCTCGCTCCTGAGCTGAGGTTCTAAAGTTATAGGATTCATTCTCAATCAAATTGGCTAGTAAGTCAGTATCTATCGGGAATAAGTTTGTGGTTCGAATTAGATTTTGATTAGCCGTAGCGAAATAGTTATGAACTGCAGTTGCCTGATATGCCAAGTAGGCCTCCTGATAAGCCGTTCGTACACTAGCGAGGTTATCTTCATCGGTTGACGAAGCAAAACTATTTACCGCGCTAGCAAAATCGCTCATTTTCTCCTGGTACGTAACCATAGTAGGAATGATGATTTCATTGACTTGATTAGTGAGAAGATCGGTGAAGTCCGTTTCACTAGGCTCTGTTTCCCCTTCGGCCTCACTCTCACAGGCAACCATAAGTAAGGTCATCATTAACCCAGCAAGAAGTAAGTAAACCAAATAGCTATTTCTCATCGTTCTCTTCTTTTTGAATTTTCTATTAGAAAGGTATTTCGCCAAACCCAGGGTACGATTGGGCTAGTAAATCTTTCGCTGCTTGTAATTGTTCATCGGTTACTTCCCAAAGGTTGACTTCGTATACTCCCCCCAACGATGGGTCAGTACTCGACCATCCCAGTTCCTGTAGCACATCGTGTACTTGGGTAGCTGATATTTTTCCTTCGGAGTTGAAAGACAAAGCGTAGATAAATGCCAGGGCTTCCGATAAGTGATGAAGTTTATCTTCGTCGGTTACATCAGCAATAGCATCATTTAAGTAGTGAAAAGCAGCGGCAGCTATTCCTGCTTCGGTATATAGTTTGATATCAGCCCGAGCAGCTTCGTAGTACGCCTCATTAGTAGTTTCATTGCTAGGGCCAAAACCTTCTCCTGCCTTCAGTACTGACCGACCGAAAATAAAAGCATCCATCAGTTTTTCGGCCAGATTAATACCGTAAGCGTCTTCGGTCTCGTCGCTAAAATCGAAGGTATAGTTAGCAATAAATTGTCCGTCGCCATTGGATGTATTAGAGGAATTTGGATATGTTTCTGGGTTAGCCCCCAAATAGCCAAATACTTCATCAAAGCGGTGCTGCCGATCAGTACCAATAGTTGAGTATTCGTCACCCACGGCTGATTCGTTATTCCCTTTTTCATTATCAGCTCCGGCTTGGGTTGGACGTAGGTAATCGTCTACCATTTGATCGTAAAATACTGCCCCGTATAATCCTTTTTCCAAAAGTTGAATATACTCCAGACCTTTAGCACTCACGTGTCGCTTTCTATCGCCTGTAGTAATCATTCCGGCTACGCCATTGCTGGCAGTTACGGTATAATTAGCTTGGCTCGACATGGTGAGACTATCAGCTAATTCCGCAAAGCGATCAGCCACGGAAGTATCACCATTATCAAAATTTAGCTCATCAATCTTGGTTCTAATGTCCGAGTTTCCTTGGGCATCGGCACTGATAAACTGATCCCGATTTTCGTTTTCTAAAGCAGCTCGTAAATCCCAAAAGATAGGTTCGTTACGGGAAGAATCTACGATTTCTTGTAACTGAGCTAGCCTTCGTCGCTGCCCATTGTACGCCCCGGGGGCAAATGTGCCATCAATATCGTAGGAAGAAGGAATGGTGAAATCACCTAAATCTATTTCGCCCAGTTCATCAACTTTACTCGCTAGAAAACCCGCTCTTGAGTTATCTGGCTCATTTTCTTCATCGTCACCACAGCCAGAAAAAGCTAACAGAAAAATGCTAAGGGTAAGTAGTGTAGTAAGTTTGTTCATCGTATCAGCAACCCACTGTTTTAATTTAGATTAATTCTAGTTAAGACAAAGGTATACGACGAATTATTTTATTCCTAAAGGCGGAATCAAAAAATTGCTGATTGCAAGATGAAGATGAAAGAAAATACTAGAGATAGTAAGGGAACATACTAGTCCTAGCTACTGATGAGTCAAGTTCAATTTGCCAGGCTAGAAAATAGCTACCTATTCACGATTGGTATTCTGCAAATTACTGACTATCCAGTTAATTTATGCCTTCAAGTGTTTCTTAAAGAACTCAATCGTTCGTTCCCAAGCCAGCTTAGCAGCGTCGGCATCGTAACGAGGAGTTGTATCATTATGAAAGCCATGATTAGCATTAGCGTACGTATGAGCCTGATATTCTTTATCATGCTTTTTTAAAGTAGCTTCGTAATCCGGCCAGCCTTCGTTTACCCGCTTATCTAGCTCTCCGAAATGAAGTAGTAGGGGAGCTTCGATTTGAGGAACTATTTCAGCATCGGGTTGCCCACCGTAAAATGGCACCGCCGCATCTAACTCTGATACCCGCACTGCCATCATATTAGAAATCCAACCGCCGAAGCAAAAGCCAACTACGCCTACTTTTCTGGTACATTCAGAGTGATTATTCAGATGATCGTGGGCCGCGATAAAGTCTTCCAACATCTCGTCTCGATCGCGCTGCCGCTGTAATGTCCGCCCTTCATCGTCGGTACCTGGATAACCGCCCAATGGAGTTAGGGCATCAGGCGCTAGAGAAATAAACCCGGCTAACGCGGCTCGACGGGCTACATCTTCAATATGGGGATTCAATCCCCGGTTTTCATGCACCACTACAATACCAGGCAGTTTTCCTGACGCATCGGCAGGCTTGGATAATAACGCTTTAATCGTCCCCCCACCCTTCGGAGATTCATACTCAATGAACTCTGACTTTAGTCGGGGATCATCTTGCCGCACCTGAATTTTATTCTGGTAATCGGGCATAATAAAACTGAGCAATGAAGACAAGGTTAAACCACCTACCGCATAAGTAGAGAGTTTATCCAAAAATTGCCGACGCTCGATGCGGTTATGGGCGTAGTCGTCGTAGAGGTCAAATACTTCTTGGCTAATGTCCTCTTTTCTGAGTTCTTTCATGCTGGGTTTAAGTTAGGTGTGATAGCTGTTATTAAGGTTCTACTGCTTTTAATTTAGGAACTTCTCGGTGAAATCCTCCCGGAAAGCTCTACCAATGGGCACTACTGCATCAGTGGTCATATATATTTGATTACCTACCACTTTGACAATTTTATCAGCGTTGATGACGTAGGATTTATGCACCCGAACAAACTGTTGGTCACCCAGTTTTTCTAGCCAGTTTCGGAGCGATTCGGAAGATAAAAGTTTTTTTTCTGGCAGAAAAATCTCGGTGTAATCCGCATCAGATTTGATGTAGATGATATCATCTACTAAAACCTTAATATGCTCGTAGCCCGACTTAATAAATAGCTCGCGACGGATTGGAGGTATCTCTTTAGCTTCGCCCAATGGCTGTTCAGAAACACTATCAGACGTAGGTACTCGGGAGACTGCCTTAACAAATCGCTGAAAGGAAAAAGGCTTCAGAAGATAATCTACTACATTAAACTCGTAACTCTCTAAAGCATAATCAGCAAAGGCGGTGGTTAAGATAATCGGTGGCAAATTGTTGCTAGTCTTTAGCAGATCAATGCCCGAAATCTTCGGTAAGTGAATATCCAAGAAGATCAAATCAACTTTCTCTGACTTCAAGTAATTAATCGCCTGAATAGCATCGGAGAGGGTAGCTTTTAGTTGTAGCGACCCAATGTCTTCAATGTACTTTTTAAGAATTCGCTGAGCGGGGGGCTGATCTTCAATGATAATACAGTTCATGGATGACTCGATTGCAACAGTCGTGCGGTTTTGAAAGTTACAGGTTTAGTAGGTTACTGAGGTTAAAAGTTTTGTATCTCACATGTCATATCTCATATCTTTCCCCTATCAATTTTCAATTAGTATACTGGTAGACCATTTTTTCTTTATTCAGTCTTTTTAACTGCATTGACAGATACACTTCGTACTGACTATCAGTTTCCTTAATGGTTAACTGGTGAGTATTGGGGTAGAGAAGTTGTAGCCGTTTTTTCACATTGTCTAGTCCAATACCCTGAGCCAGATTATCAGTATTAGCCACGGGTTGAAAGTTGTTCTTACAGCTAAATCCCAGTTCACCTTCTTCCGAAAGTTGGATAGCAATATCAATCCGAATATTTTCGGACTGACTAGCCTGGCTGTGTTTAAAGGCATTCTCGATAAAGACAATCAGTATCAGCGGAGCAATTTGGTAACCCGATTGATTAATTTCCGCTCTAAAGTTTACCACTCCCCGCTCTTCAATTTGAAGCTGACTGAGCTGGGTAAAATTCTCCAGTTGCTTTACCTCTTTGGTCAAAGGCACTAACTTTTCTTTGCATTCGTAAAGCATGTAGCGTAGTACCGAACTCAACTTCAGAATAATCTCGGGGGTCTTAGGGGAAAAATCTATGGCGTAAGAGTATAGGTTGTTAAGGTTATTAAATAGAAAGTGAGGGTTGATCTGAGATTTTAAAAACTTTAGCTCACTTTCTTTAATCGTACTCTTTAATAACTCAACCTCCTGCTGTTTTCTCAGTGCATCCCAGGCAAACTTAAACCCCGACAATACTGTGATTACTGGCAGTACTCCCCACAAACTAAAGAAAACTCCCAGAAACCGTTGCCCACGGGTATCAGGAAAATAAATCTGTTCTATCACTGCTTCTTCTATAAATATTAATGCAGCGATAACCACAATTGTCCAACCCACAAATTGCAGATGCTTTTTCTGATATAAGAACTGGGGTAGTAAAAGATAATTGATGATTAAGGCAGCTACGGCGTAGGTTAAAAAAAACACTATCTGATAGGATTCTACCTGCGGGTTCCGCCGATCATAAGAGTAAAAAATAAACACTACTCCGTGCAGTAGTACCTGAAACAGAATTTCTTTATACGACAGTGGTGAAACAAAATCTTTAGACGGCATCTTCCAAAGATAATCATTATCCGAGATCAATATGACATAAAGAGACCAACGACATTTTTACCATTATCAACACCAATTTTCTGCTGGTCAACGGTAGTTGTGCTATTCGTCGGAAAACTTTGGTCGTTCACCGATTTTACTCTGCCATACTAAACATTTCTGCGTACTAAATATTATAACGTCGCTACTATTTGATTTTACGTTTATGACTAATTGTTTCAAGTTTGCACTTTTTCTGATGATTATAGTTTTGAGTATAGGCACTACCATTGCTCAAAATAAGGAAGTAACCATCACCGGAACCATTCAGAATGAAGTAAACCAACAACCCGTAGAGTTTGCTACCATTATGGTAGCCAATAAGGACAGCGGAGAAGCGCTTACGGGTACCACCACCGGGTCAGATGGTACGTTTACCCTAAATGTTGAGTCGACTAATATCTATGTAGAGGTCAGTTTCATCGGCTATAAACCCCGCACCTTTCGTGATCTGACCGTCAGCAACGGGAAGATTGACATAGGTACTATTCAACTGTCCGAAGACAGTCAGGCGTTAGATGAAGTAGTGGTTAGAGGTGAACGATCGCGTACCGAATTCAAACTAGACAAGCGGGTATTCAACGTAGGGCAGGATCTGACCAGTGCTGGGGCTAGTGCCTTAGAAGTTCTCAATAATGTGCCCTCAGTTAACGTAAGCATTGAGGGGCAGATTAGTCTGCGTGGTAGTGCTGGAGTTCAGATACTGGTAGATGGTAAACCTTCGGTACTAGCTGATCAGGAGAGCAACGCCCTCGGTACCATTACGGCCGATATGATTGAGAGTATTGAAGTGATCACCAACCCTTCTGCAAAGTACGAGGCCGAGGGCACATCTGGTATCTTAAACATTATCCTGAAAAAAGAGGAAAAGAGGGGGTTGAATGGCTCAATCTCACTAAATACGGGTGTTCCTGATAACCATAGCGTCGGCATTAGCTTAAATCGGAGAACTGAGAAGTTCAACCTGTTTACTCAACTGGGAGTAGGCTACCGCTCGATTCCTGAGTTTTCGGAGACGATTAACCGCGATCTGATTAACAATACAACTGTTACCAGCGATGGTACCGAGTACCGCAACGAAACTTTTTACAATATAATCCTCGGCACTGATTATCATATTGATCCCTACAACGTCATCACGCTGTCGGGTAATTTTGCCTACGAGGTTGAGAGTCAACCATCGCAGTATGATTTTGCGCTGCTGGATGGAAATAATTCGGTAGTATCGGAATGGAACCGACAGGAAACTACTGAAGCAACGAACCCCAAGTGGCAGTACGAATTGCAGTACGCTAAAGAGTTTAAGAACAACGAGGATCATAAGCTCTTGCTAAGCGCAACCGGAAGGTTTTTTGGCAAAGATCAAGCTTCGGAGTTCATAAATACGGCTGTCTCGGGTGAGAATTTTAATAACGACCAACAAACCGAAACTGAGTATCAACAAGCAGACTATACCTTCAAGTTAGACTACACTAATCCGCTTACCAAGCAAATCACTCTTGAAACAGGGGCGCAGTACGTAATTAACGACGTAGGCAATGACTTTACGGTGCGAGAATTTCAGGATGGCACCTTGGTAACAATTGACGAGCTGACTAATAATTTTGAGTGGAACCAAAAAGTATTGGGAGTGTACGGCACCGGAGCCTACGAGGATGAAAAGTGGGGCGTAAAATTCGGCTTGAGAGCAGAAAATACTGACTTGAGCACACTGTTGACCAATACCAACGAATCTAATAATCAGAACTTCACTAATCTGTTTCCTACCTTTCACACTTCATACAAACTGGCAGAAAACATATCCGTGCAGGGAGGATACTCCCGAAGAATCTATCGGCCTCGCTTGTGGGATTTGAACCCGTTTTTTAACATCCGAAACAACTTTAATATCCGCGTTGGCAACCCCGATCTACTACCCGAGTTCACGGATTCTTACGAGATTACCAGTATTTTCAACCTGAAAAAGGCCTCGATTAATACTAGCGTTTACCACCGTTACACTACTGATGTGGTTGAACGGGTTTCTACCTTTGAGAATAACGTAAACACCACCATGCCGATGAATATCGGTACTGACCAAACTACTGGATTTGAAGTAAACGGAGAGTACAGTCCCACCAATTGGCTCAAGCTCAACGGTGATTTCAACCTCAACTACTTTATTCGCGAAGGCGAGTTCCAGGAACAATCATTTGACTTTACCGGTGATCAATGGTCATCTCGGATAACTTCCAAAATTGCCCTACCCGCTAACTTTGATTTGGAACTTATTGGCAACTACCAATCGGGTTTCCAAACCGTGCAGAGCGAAGTTTCGGGCTTTGCTTTTGCTGACATAGGCTTACGAAAGAAGATGCTCGACGGCAAGGCAGTCGTCAATTTCAGTGTACGCGATGCATTTGCTTCCCGCATCCGGGAAAGCGTTATTGACCAACCCGAATTTTACCTGTACAGCTTTGAACAACGCGGCCGCTTCATCACCCTAGGATTTAGCTACGGCTTCGGTAAGGGTGAAGCTATGACCTACTCAGGAGCGAGAAGAAGGTAAGCTATTTATCGCTCTTCAGAATCAAAGTCGCTTATCAAAAACCCTGATTCACACCATTTACCTGTCAAAGTTCCTTCCTAATAAACAGTCCAATGTTGTTAGAATACGTATAACCTTCTCCACTCCCAATCATGTTCTGGTCCAGTCCTAACCCAAACTGAAACCAATCTTTCAACCCCAACCCTACTCGGAGCTGCTGGTAGCTAAACTGGTGGCGATTGAACTGATGGTTTACATTGGTGCCAAAGAATAATTGGGAGAAAAAACTCCATTTTTCATTAAGCTGAGGCGCATAAAATGCCATACCAAACAACTCATAGTCAGGCCTTTGCTGCACAAATACCATAGGAAAAAGATTAATAAAAAAGTCCCCCTTTTCGTTAATGTAGGTATAAGACAAAGCCACCAGCGGGGCTACATCCTGTTCGGCGTAATTAGCTCCCGCAGAGATCCCCCATCGGGGAGTAAGGTTGTAAGTGACCTGCGAACTAATAAATGAGCTATTAAGGTTCGCATCTTCGTAGTCCACCGCAAAACGCGCCATGCTGAACAAATTCAGTTTTTGTTTCTTATCAAGGTCTTTAAAAAAGAAAAACTCGTGCTGTATTTGTTCGTGCCCTACCAATACCTCTACAGGTACCTGAGCACATACTTTTAGTGTCATCAGCAAATAGCTGATTATGATGATACTTCGTTTCATAATTTATCTGATTCAGTTTATCCGTAAAAGCTAATATTTTGCGATTAGGTAGTAGCCAACAAAGGCTTGATTATGCTAGGAAACAGTAGTGGCACTAGACAGAGGGCGAACCAATAAAAAGGTAGTGTAAGGGAAATGACCGACAAGCCACCAAACACTAGCGTGGTTCCAAAGCTGGCTAATCCATTCAGGGCTTGCGTAATACCGAATAGCTCACCTCGGCTATCTTGCTCAGCGTACCGAGCGAGCAAACCATCCATAATACCGGGCAGCAGCCCAATCGTCAGACAGTCGATGGTTACTACCACATACAATGCCCAGGCTGCCTGACCTATAAATGCGTAACTGATGTGGGTAATGATACCTAAAGCAGCAGTGATCCGTAGAAAGCGTTCGGGCTGCACCCGCTGAATGAGGTAAGAGTAAAAAATGTAGCTAACCACCAAAAAAACAATACCGAAGTAGGCAAAGAAGTAGGAAATCTCTTGAGGTGTCAGTTGCAAGCTCCCTAAACTAATATAGGTGATTAGATAGTTGTAATACCCTAAACTAAAGGTAAGACATAGCTGAAGGATCACTACCCGTAGTAGCCCATCCTGCTTCTGCCCTAATACTTGCAACCGCTTCCAGTACCTTGCTACATTGATAGAGCGGTTTACTAATTGGCGTAACTCACCTGGCTCACGGTGGACTCGCTTGGCAATAGTTTCGGGCAGTATGATACTGAGCACAATATTAAGTAACGAAATGCCAATACCTGTAGCTACCAGTACCGTGGTTGCTTCTTCGGGTAGTACTCCAAACAGTAGTAACACCCCCGAAGCTACTAGCGGACCCAATACAAACCCTAAAGACACTACTGTACCCTCCAACCCCATATTCTTCATCAAGTCCTCCTCCTCAGAAATATCGGTGATGGCGGAACGTACTGCGGAGTAAACTCCATTAGTCAACCCATCGGCTCCCCGATTACTGAAATAGGCAAATGCATTACGAGGTAGTAAAAGTAAGTTCGCCAAGAAAGTGCCTACCGCCGACACAATGAAAACGGGCTTACGTCCGTAAATGTCCGAAAGTCGCCCGAGTAGTGGTGCGGTGAACAACTGTATTCCAATAAAAATAGCGGTGCCTAATGCTAGTAGCAGTTCGGGATGCGCATACGCTTTTACAAATTGAGGCCATACCGGCCACATGATAGAACCTGCGATAATATCAATAAGCACAATGGCATATACCAAACCCAGTGGTTTACTCTGCTTCATAACTAGTATGCTTTGACTAAAAAAAGGCTGCTCTTTCTCAACCTAATTTCTTAAGCAAAGATGCAGGAATACTCTTAGCTAACGCTTACCAAAAATCAACAAAAGATTACCAATTTCGCAGCTAGCAATTCCTCTGACTCTGTAACTGATACTGCCGGGGAGTAGCACTCGTAAGCCGCTTGAAAAAGCGACTAAAGTGAGCGGGTTCCTCAAAGCCGAGCTGATACGCTATTTCGGAAGAAGTGTAGGAGGATTGAACAAGTAGTGCTTTAGCCTTCTCAAGCAAAACTTCGTGAATCACTTGCAAGGCTGTTTTACCCAGCACCTGTTGAGTTAGCTGATTGAGGTGTTGGCGTGAAATTGCCAGCTCGTCTACGTAAAAACTAACGGTTCGTTGCTGTGTTACTTCCGCTTGTACGGTCTCCATAAACGTGCTAACGATCTCCTGAGGGCGCGAAGTTACTACGCTCGCCACCTCACCTAAATAACCCCAGCATTTAAGTAAAAATACTTCCAGGTATGATTTTAGGATTTCATCGGTAACGGAGCTTAGTTGTTGTAACTCAAGCTTCATCCGATCTAGTAAAGTCGTTAATTCTTGTGCCTGTTCTGGGGTTAGTAGGTAGTAACTCTCAAAACTTCGCTTAAAAAAGGGCAAGGCATTAGTGTCAATCCTCAGCGAACGTAGCACTTCTTTTTTTATGTAAATACAATAACCAGTCGCTTGCTCATCTTCGCCTACCACCTGATATGATTGTAGTTGAGAGGGAGAAATAAAACAGACAAAAGGAGTACCATCCGGACGATACGTCACTCCATCTACCGTAAACACAAACTCCCGCTGGTTCTGAGCCAAATTGATCTCGTAAAACTCATTGCGATAGTATTGGTAAGTTTCTATAGATTCCTCACTAATGTCGCAGATATCTAAAACAAAGATCCCTGAGTCAGACGGAATACTCGAGAGTTTTAGGGCTTCAATAAAGTCGTGATAGGTCAGAAAAGTAGGAAACACAGTGCTTGTCGTTGAGGGCATTGGGGCTAAACAATTGTTCAGTAGTTTTAAATCTATTCCAACGGCAGATTGTTTTGCCATCATGAAGACAAACGGCTTAGATGTCTCAATATCGGGTACTAACAGTAAGTTTCAAGATGTGTCTAGCGAATGATACAAAAGGTTTTCTGGTTATCAGCATCCTCACCAATAGTCATTCGTCCGCAAACTTCGGTCGTTCGTCGGAAACTATTTTTTCGTCTGAGAAAAGATGCTGACCTTTATAGCTGCTAACTTCTCTTAACTAAATCCAAGCATGAAAGTCGCCTTTGTTTTTTTCTTATTGGTCATTGGCTTACAATCTTTGAGCGCCCAAAACCAACCCATTCAAATTACGGGGAAAGTAGTAGAAAGTGGGGGGAGACAACCCGTGGAGTACGCTACGGTGATGGTGAAAGCGGTGAGTGATGATAGTATGCTTGACGGGACTACGACTGCTGAAGATGGCTCGTTTGTGCTTACGACCCAAAACCCGGATGTTTATCTGGAAGTAAGCTTCATCGGCTTTGTGACCCAAATCGTTGCTGATGTGAAAATCAGTGGTGGCAAAGCTAATGTTGGTACTATCACGATTAGTGAAGATAATCAGACACTAGATGAAATAGTGGTGCGAGGCGAAAAGTCGCAGACTGAGTTCAAGCTAGATAAACGGGTATTTAACGTGGGGCAAGATTTGAGTAGCACTGGGGCGAGTGCGCTGGAAGTACTCAATAACGTCCCCTCGGTAGCGGTGAATATTGAAGGACAAATCAGCCTGCGGGGCAGCCAAGGAGTGCGAATTCTTATCAACGGAAAGCCTTCGGTACTCACCAGCGAAGGTGGAAATGCACTAGGTACGATTACCGCCGATATGATTGAGCGCATCGAGGTGATTACAAACCCATCGGCGAAGTACGAAGCCTCAGGTACCTCGGGAATAATCAACATTGTAATCAAGAAAGAGGAAAAGCGCGGATTGAACGGCTCGGTTACGCTGAATACGGGCGCTCCTAACAATCACAGTCTGGGGTTAAGTCTAAACAATCGTACCGAAAAATTTAATCTATTCAGTCAGTTGGGTGTTGGACACCGGACATTTCCTACTCAGTACCGAACCATTAATCGAGATTTAGAAAGTAATAACACGGTGAGAAGTCAGGGCGAGAGTGATAAGAACGAAACTTTTTTTAATATCATCCTCGGTACTGATTATCATATCAACGAAAATAACGTACTTTCCCTGACTGGGCACTTTGCTTATGAGCTGGAAACCGAGTTTTCCGACACTGACTTTGATTTTCTGGATAGCTCTAATACGTTGGTTTCGCAGTGGAACCGGGATGAAGAGACCGAAGCGACCAACCCCAAGTATCAGTACGAACTACAGTACAAAAAGGACTTTCCTGATAATGAAGAACACACACTCCTATTCAGTGCCATCGGAAATTTCTTTGGAAAAGATCAATCTTCTGAGTTTAACAATACGCCCGTTATGAACGGAGAAGATTTTAGCCAACAGCAACAAACCCGTACCGATTTTAAGGAGGGTGAGTATACCTTTCAATTGGATTACACCCACCCGTTTAATGAAGTATTCACCCTAGAAAGCGGAGCACAATACGTCTACACTGACGTAACTAATGATTTTTCGGTTAGCAATTGGAATGATAATGTTTGGGTGGTTGATCCGGACTTAACCAATGTGTTTGACTTTGACTTAGAAGTACTGGGAGTGTACAGTACTGGGGCTTATGAAGGTGATAAGTTTGGGCTGAAACTAGGGTTACGACTGGAAAGTACCGATATGAGAACCCTGTTGGTTACTACCGACGAAAGTAGTCGGCAGCAGTTTATCAACCTCTTCCCTACTGCTCACACATCGTATAAACTCAATGATAACTTTTCGCTACAAGCGGGCTACTCTCGCCGTATTTATCGTCCGGGTTTGTGGGACTTGAATCCGTTTACCAATATTCGTAACAACTTCAGCATCAGTGCTGGAAACCCACTACTGCAACCGGAGTTTACCGATTCTTACGAAGTCACCAGCATTTTTGATAAGGGTCCGGTCTCCTTTAGCGCGGCGATATACCACCGTTATACTACCGATGTAATTGAGGAAGTAGCCACGTTCGAGGATAATGTTAGTTTCTCCCGACCCGAAAATATCGGTATCAACCGAGCTACTGGATTGGAACTAAACGGTAAGTACAACCCTACCGAATGGTGGACATTAAACGGGGATTTTAACTACAATTACTTTAGTCGGGAGGGCAGCTTTGAAACCACTTCATTTGACTTTACCGCAGATCAGTGGACAGGTCGACTAACTAATAAATTCAAGCTTCCTGCTGACATAGATTTTGAAGTGATTGGCAACTATCGCTCAGCCCTTGAAACATTTCAGATGAACCTTTCCAGTTATTTCTTCGCTGATTTAGGAGTCCGTAAGAAAATTATGAACGGAAAAACCATTCTCAACCTGAGTATCCGCGATGTATTCGCATCTCGAATTTTTGAATCAGAGACCATTAGCTCTCGACAACCTGATTTTTATTTGTACGACTATCGACTGAGAGGCCGCTTTATTACGGTAGGTATCAGCTACGGCTTCGGTAAAGGAGAAGCAATGGAATTTTCGGGGCAAAAACGGTTTTAAAGTAGTCTTGCTACAATCTGTAACCAAAAATAGATGGGTATCTTGTATCTCTAATAACCATGAGCCTACTCAGGACCTTATTTCAGGTGAAATATCAAAGTGTAAGACCTCTTCCTTTTCACCTAGCTTTTCGTATAATTTGATAGCTGGGTCATCTGCATAGTCAGCCTGGACAAAAATGACATAAGCACCTCTTTCAGCAGCTACTGACTGCAAATGATTTATCAGCTGGGTAGCTACTCCCCGACGCCGAAATGATTCACTAACTGCAAGATCATAAATATAGATTTCGCTGCGCTGCTGCTCAAATTTCATCAATTCATAGGCAGCCAATCCACCGACAACTCGACCTTCTTGCCGTGCAACTAGAGCTATAAAATAGTTTTTGCTCAAGAGATCATGTAGGTAACTATCATCCGGCTGATTGTGACAATATGTATCCCGCTCGTCGAATACTTCACCAAAAAGGTTCAGCATACCTCGAAGAAGTTTAATATCTTCTGGTGATAATGATTGAGTTTGGTAATCAGATCGCCGCTCCATTTTTGATTTATAGAGGGTGAGAGAGATTCAGAACTTAGGGCACTTTCGGCAAGGCCGCTTACCCACCTTCTTATACTTCTTACAGCATTTCTTAAAAATACACTCTTCGGAAAGAAGCCCCGACTTTTTCTCAAGGCTTCCTATGGTGCATCTATCTTCTACCTGACGTTGAAATTCTAAGTTCATACCGTCTTCCTGTCAAAGTATTTTACGCTTCTTCCCCACCTTCAGCTCCGGCACCTGCCTCTTGGTAAACTATTTTCGGAATACGCTCATCAATCAGGATTAGATCCATACCGGAGTCGCCCATGATATCAAACAACTCTACGGCACGTCGAGCTACGTATTCTTCTTCTACTTGCTCCTGCACATACCACTGCATAAAGCTTTCAGTAGCAAAATCATTCGCGTTTCGGCAAGCTGCCACAATCTTATTAATTGACTCAGTTACGTGGATTTCATTATCCAGGGCAGTTTCAAATACTTCCTTTAGCGTTGAGAAATCATGCTGCACTTCGCCAACCTGCGGGGAGATGGCTGCCGCTCCCATATCGCTCACGTAACGGAACAGTTTTAGCATATGCATCCGCTCTTCATCAGCTTGAGTGAAAAAGTGATCGGCACTATTTTCCCAACCGTGCTGATCGCACCAAGCTGCCATCGCCAAATAAGCGGCTGAAGCAGTAGCTTCAATACGAACCTGTTCGTTCAGGATATCAACAATTTCGGGCTTAATAGAGGTGCGTTGTCGCATAAGATCTTTCATAGGAATAAGGTAATAGTGTCAAAAAAAGATTAAGAAATTCCGCAGTTTAACTGCTGGTGCAAAATACTATTTAGCTCCAACATTACTAACGTTCCTGATAACAGTTCTTTCAGATCAATGATTTCCCGAATACTCAACAAAAAAATAGCTTCTCGCTGGCAGGTTGATAACAACGCCACATCTGAGTAATCTGATTCGTCGGTGAGCAATTTCACCAAATCAATTGAGTCTACTTTCTTCTTAAAAGCTATTAAGGAACACACACTCATCGCCATTTTCCGCCCCTGAAAGTGCAGATAAAAACAACGATCCTGATCGGACTGAAACGTACAACCGTAGTCTGTAGCGAATAACTGTATCATGCTGAACACAAAAATACAGCTATTTAGAATGATTACAAATTAAATATCACAAATATCTGTATAGCCCGCCCGATAAGGCTTAAAGTATAACCATAGCTAGAGAGGCAGTTTCAGTGATAATTCGCTAGGTTGAATATCCAACTTGTCTAAATGACCCATTTTAGTATAGGCTTGATTGATTACGTGTACATGAATAAATGAGCCGTGGTGGGTGAAAACTCCTTGGTGATGGCGAGAGTAAAATCCTAGCAGCGTCACTTCCTCATCGGCCAAAGTAAAAAAACGTTTGGCTTTCTGGTGCAAGCCTGGGTTATGCTCAACCTGCTCTTCCGGCTTGTCCATTACATGATAGGTAATTTTCTGAGCTTTACCCTTCAGCGTAAACGGAAATGGCTCATCTAATGATCTTCCAGCCGCTAAGGCTAATTGCTCAACAATTTGTTGTAATTGATCTAAGGCAGTGATTGGTTGACTGATGATTTGTTCACCTCCCCACTTTGCCACTGAAGTATACACCAAAAAAGGAGCCTGAACAGTTGGGGCAATTTTAACGGTACCTTTTCCTCCGATTACCTCAGATACGTAAGCAGTATCGTTCCACAGCAAAATCTCTCCCTGCAAATGAGCCACTGGGCCGAGTCCGTAGAGGTTTTGTCCAGTTAAGGTATCCAATTGCACTTGCCCATCCAGTTGCCCCAGCTTTTTTACCTGCTTCACTGCCCCAATTACCTGAACCGGTTGCGCTAACAATACAGAGTAACTTGTCCCCAATATCAGCATGAGTAAGAGAATAATCGCTCTCATCTTCTTAATGAATGATGGGTAGAATGTATTGCTCACTAATCATTAATCATCATTCATTCAACAGTGCTTTTGCTTCTTCGATACTACTTTCCATTTGCTGTTTAACTTGCTCAATAGCCGCTTTTTGCTGCTGCTGCACCTGAATAATATTCGTAGTATCAACTGGGTCAGGGGATTGTAACTCTTCTTGAGTAGGAACTCCCACTGTATTTCGCATCCACTGCATCATAGCATCATCAGCTTCTTTTAGATTTTGCACGATGGTTTGCATCTGCTGTAATGTGTCAGCATAAGCTACAGAATCTACTTGTTGTAGCGAATCCATTTGCTGCTGTACAGTTCTCCGTAGTCGCATCATTTCATCCATTCGAGGCATCACTTCATCGTGGACAACGATGGCCTCATCGTAAATTTCCTGAGCCTGAGTGAGATTAGCATCGGCTTCCGTGGTAGTAGAAGATTGACAACTACTTAAGCTGATAAAAATTAAGGAAAAGAATCCAAAAAATAATCGATACATAGGGTTATGGGATAAGTACATGAATTAGTATATCTGATGGTCAAATAGAAATTTGACTCACTCGCAAGTTACGTTAGTTTTCACGAAAATTTTGAGATTTAGACCATGAGTTTTCTTGTAATTCTAACGCTAGGCTGCGCCTGACAAACACCTTTTTTCTTCAAGAATATTCACCAAACACAGCCTAGCATTTACTGTAACTATTCTTGCTTAGTAATCTTTAGCTCGCGAAGGAATTCAGAACCAGATAACCGCACCACATAAAGGCCAGGATCAAGTCCTTTTCCTAGTTCCAGCCTGCGTTTGGGTAACATATACTGTTCTTGCTGTACCAATTTTCCCTGAAGATCGAATACTTGGGCGCTAAGTTGCTCTACCTCCGACGGAAGATCAATACGGAAACTTTCGTAGTAAGGGTTAGGATAAACAGTTACGTCCACCAACTCATCATCGGAGGTTAATACTGATGTTGCTGATAGCGTTTCAGTTTCACAGTTGGCACATACTACCCCAATGTTATCCAGATAATAGACCTGCTTCGCTGAGTTGGTGCTGGCAACAAAGCGGAGTTCTAGCCACTCACCAGTAGCTAGTCCACTAATTATTACTGATGTACGTTCTAAAGCTTCAGACTGCTGATCAACTTCTTCCCACTCTCCTCCATCCATACGATAGTAAAAAGTCAATTCACCACCATCTTGAGCAATTATACTCTCAATATCGTAAGTCAACTCAAACTCCTTCAGTTCGCTGATATTAATCTTTTCGGACTGCCACTCAGCCGATGTATTACTAATCGTAAATCTTCCATCCACCACGTGAGCTACGCCCTGATTAGCGTCAGTTACTCGGCTAGTCCAAGCAGAATTACCTGCCCTATTATCAGCCATTGTGAAAGTTTCACTCCATACCACATTATTGGTAGCACTAGCGACTTGATTAGCAGAAGTAGTAAACTCAGCACCAACCACGTAATTCGATGAGCCACCGGAGCAATTAGTACGTACTTGCCACTGGTATGTAGTACCACTTCGCATACCTCTGACACCAATACTGCTTCGACTTACGTTGAAACTAAACCACCGAGAGCTCCCTTTAGATCGAATACGAAAAGTATAGTTTCGAGCTCCATTCATACTACGCCAATCAAAGCTAGCCGTACTAGTACGAATATTATTCACCACTAAAGCAGTAGGTGCAGTGCATCCGTTGGTATCTTCAGGGCGGGTAGTAAAATTAGGTCCACTGATATAGTCAGAGTTACTGTTATCACAAATAGTGCGTACCCGCCATTGATAAGTGGTGTTAGCTCTAAGGCCGGAGAGCGAAGCGTTACTTGACCCTACATTACGAGAAGTCCACGAGGAAGTACCCTGACGGCGGTATTGAAGACGATAATCATTACCACTTCCTGCACTTCTCCAATTGAGCGAAACTGTAGTAACACTAATATTTTGAGCTCTGAGTTGCGTCGGCACCGGACAGGCAACAGGGGGTGGTGTGCCTCCGCCACCAACGCAAGACAGACAGCTACGGCTAGAAATATGGTTATTAATAGCATTCGTTGAGGCACTTGACCAATTTGAAGAGGTATTCACTGAGGGTGCCATAATGAAAGGTGAACCACTGGCATCATGTCTGGCACTGAAGTTATGTCCTACTTCATGAGCAACCAGTACGCGGTTACTTTCTGAGGTGCGTAACTTATCGCAAACGGAGTAGCGACTGGAAGTACAAATGGCACCCACCCAGGCAACTCCTACTGTACCTGACCCAGCGCCGTCGAAGAAACAAATGCCCGCATCATGTCGCTGACTGAAGCCGGAAGATCCCCAGTTGGTAAACTCCCGAAGAATACTAGAAGGATTCGTAGTCGTCCAGGGATCACAGCTAGAGCAAGTGGATACTACTTGCTCTACTACATTAAACTTGATACTAAATTGGTTATAATTGGCTTGCACATTATTGAGGATCCCCAAAATCTCATTATTGACTGCGGGTTGGCTTCCCGCCGAGTTAAATCGTCGAAATAGTGCCAGCGTAGCAATTTCTAGCTCCGCCTGATCCTCACAACCGTTGGCGGCCTGGTCGGTCACCCGATCCTGTATTTGTTTATCGTACGCCTGTTCTTGTTTAGCCAAACAGAGTAGTTCGCCTTCTTCCTTTACGGCATCTTCAGAATACAGCACGAACTGCGAGGTACTAGCACCAGAAGACAGATTACTCAGATTTTCCAGATATATTTTCTTATCGTTAACTGTAACAAACCCTTGCAGCTGATCTCCATCTAATAGTAGCCTAACTTCACCACCACCTTCTGATAAGAGTTGTCCACGAAAAGTTACGGTCGGTGTTGATGCCACCTCTACCTTACCTTGAGATGTGAGAGCGAACGATTGATAGTCGGGAGATAGTAGATTATTCTCTTCTAACATTATTTCCCATTGATACTCCTCACCTAATACCAACTGAAAGGTGGCTGATTCAGGTGTACTCTTTACGTAACGATCGATAGCTCTAGCGTCTAGCGTATACAGGTCGTAGGAGGTAATGACTTCAGTCAGCACCTGATGGGAGGTGCCTGAAACTTGAGTTGATGGTCGATCCTTCGCTCCATCCCACTGCGCTAGATGTCGCCCTTCGAAAGTGGGAGGTGTTTGAGCATAACTAGGTACAGTCAGTCCCGACAGTGCGGCTACTATTAAGTAGCACCAGAAGATAGTCGTTGTTCTTTTCATCATAAATATGGTTTGATAGTTGAAAATAAGTAGCGGACTTATGACAACCCTACCGATATTTTGAGCGACGCCCATTTGGGGATGATGAAACAATTAGCAGGCTGTAATTTCAACCAAACCTTAAATACGTGTAATTAGAAAGCGACGTAGAAGTCAGAAAGGAGCCAATTGGATGAGGCTGTTTTTCGGAAACCAGAAAATCCAGATATCAGGCTTGCAAAAGCGATACAGCGACAGAAATGTACTGTAAATCTATACCTTTTTGAGAGGAATACAAGCTAAATAACAATCTTATTAAGCTTTACAAGCTTTTAGAAGGCTGTGACTGGACAGAAATTGAAGACCTGGAAAACTATTTTACACTATTACTTTAAGATAAGCTAACTCGATAGTTAGTGGTACTATTCAGTGGTCACTTTCCAGGCTATCCATAAGTGCTGTGATGCCAGCATCGTACATACTTTCTAACATCCAATGAACTACATTATCCGTTTTTTCTGGACTGCCTCCCTCCACCGGCGGAGCAGGATCGTATTCCATATCCAGCATTATTCCTTGCGTATAGTTTTCTCCCCAAACTTTTTTCATTATTGCTAACGACATATCCATGCCAGCGGTAACTCCAGCCGATGTCCAGTACTTACCATCTCGGGTAAAGCGTTCATTGGTAAATGTAGCCCCATGCTTTGCCAGCATCTCTTCAGCTCGGTACCAGTTCGTTGTAGCCTTTTTTCCATCTAGCAAACCCGTGGCACCTAGTATCCAACCACCCGTGCACACCGAAGCAGTGAACGTACTACTCTTATCAATTTTCCGTATCCACTCAAGTACCCGTTGATCGTAAGCGGTTTTCAATGTTTCCTGAAACCCACCTGGAATCACTAGAATATCGAGCTGATCAACCGAGTCAATAATGTTGTCGGGAATAATTTCTATTCCTTTAATGGTTTTTACGTTTCCTGGTTCTACGGCAATCAGTTCGGTCTTGGCTCCCATAGTCCCCAAAATGTAACGGGGGCCAATCATATCCAAGTCATTCACGCCGTCGTATACTAAAATTCCAATAGTTTTAATGTTATACTCAGGTGCGCCAAATACCCTCCCCATCACCTCCTGGTGTTTTCCTGCCATCAGGTCGCGTTCTAACTTTTGTATTTCTAGCGAGTCCTCCTCGGAAATTGGTTTCTTCTCTTGCCCAACTACGGTTTGAACCATAGCGACCCATAGGGTTATTCCTAGAATAATAGAATAAGTTCTCATACTTTATATGATTTTATTATTGTTGGATAACAAAAGACAGAGCACAGGAAAAGGAAAGCTGAGATATATTTACATCTTCCCTTTTCCGTCCTTCCTCCTCCGTCTTCTGTTGCCTAAAAGTTATAAATCACACTAACTGTCCAGCGTTCTTGAGCTTCAATATCGGCAATGGCATCACTGTTCATACGCTGGTTTATTGGATTTTTAAAACTGAACCCGATAGCTAAGTCTTGGTAGTAAACATCTAGTCCTGCCTGAGCGAACCAGGCTTCGCCACCAGTATTGAGCTGCCGAAACCCTTCGTCGGTATGCATCTCAGCAGTTTCGTAATAAACCCCTACATTGGGAAGCAGTGACCAACTTTTCATTTGCCGCCAGTAAAACAGTTGTGCTGAAGTATTCCACTGATTACCAAAGCGGTACGCTTCCGGATTTTCAGTATTAAATTGCCTAGTAGCTCCCAGATTGATTCCGTAGTTTTGGTAACGCACCGTGTAAACCGTGTTAAGCACAAAATCAGTACTACCAGTACCTAATTGAAAGTTAGGATTAACTAACGTGCCATTGTCTTCCTGCCGAAAATCTCCAGTAGGCAGTTTAACTCCTCCTCCAGCCAACCAAATATGTCGCCAGGGATTACCTACATCTTCACCCGTATTTACCAGGGTATAGTTCACCAGTACCGAAATATCTCCAATGCCCGAGGCGGTCACCGTCTGATGACTGCCCCGCATAAAGTTGATTGAATAGGGTACGGAAGTAAATAGTTGAATTCGGGGGGATAGATAAAACCGCCCCCATAACTCAAGCTGATGGTAAGAATCGTTGGAATATTCTCGTTCTAGTAGTTCGCTATTATGGTTCATCTGAGCGAAAAACGAACTGTGGTGCCAACGTACCCCGACGAAGTGCTTATCAAACTGGGGAAGAATACCGAAGTAGTTACTTCCCAGTGAACAACCACACACATCGCAGGCGTGGCTTGAGCTTACAGTAGTAATTATTAATATAAATAAGGCAAAAATAGATTTCATAAGTGGGTTATTGGGTATTCTGAAAACGTTCGTCAGCGATGAATTCGTAATCGGTAAGTGTTTCTAGAAAAGTAATAATCTGCGCTTGTTCTTCATCAGTCATCAGAATGCCGAGCTGGGCTCCATCGTTAAGTAGCGGGTCTAACGTAGATGATTCTTGTACTCCGCTGGCATAATGTGCCAACACTTCTTCCAGTGTTTTAAGCCGGGCGTTGTGCATGTAGGGAGCCGTTCGGGCAATATTACGCAAGCTAGGAACGCGAAACTTTCCTATATCCGACGGGTGTTCGGTAATTCGGGCTCGGCCTTCGTCGCTAAAGGTGGTACTGATGCCATTGTTGCGGAAACTGAAGTCGGAGAATAGCTCACCACTGTGGCAAGCTCCGCATTTTTCCTCAAACAAACGCATTCCTTTCAGTTCCTCATCAGTTAGTGTTTCGCCTTCGTTCCGAACGTATTTATCATACTTGGAATTAGCCGAAATCATCATCACCATAAACTGGGAAAAGGCGTGCAACATGTAGGGTGAGGTAATGGTATCAACCCCAAACGCTTGCTTGAACAATGCCGGATACTCCGGATGTTGATTCAATTTATCCACCACATTCGCCAAACTCTCGTCCATCTCCAATTCATTCTCGATAGCGTTGGTTGGCACAAAATCCAGATGCGTCACCCCTCCATCCCAGAAAAACTCCCGCTTAAATGCCAGATTTGCTAGTGGCGGAGCATTCCGAATTCCTAGTTGATTATCTACCCCTACGCTGAACGGATGCTGAGGACCGTCAGCAAATGCCAACCCTTGCTGGTGGCAATTACTACAAGAAACCGAACCATCGCGAGAAAGTAGTGGATCAAAAAACAACCGTCGTCCCAGTCGAAAACCTTCGGGCGTAACCGGATTATTCTCAAAGGTGTAGGTAGGTTCAGGAAAGTTCGCTGGTTTCTCAAACCGATACGTTATATCCATCAACCCTTCATCTCCTTCCGACTGGCAAGAAAACAGTAGCAAGCTGGCAGCAAATAAAACGCTACCAGCTTGCTTGCCTGAGAGCAACAACTTACTGATGCACATGATCTACCGTAAATGCACCCGGAATTTCGTCAGCCATCGGCACCGCAGCTCGGGGAGCGTGTACTTGGAATGTTTGAGAAAAGTCTATCGCTGCTCCATCCAATATCTTTAGCATATCGAATACTAGGTGTACTTTAGGCTTCACGTCCTGACCTACGGTAACCACATCGCCAAAGTCTAAGGTGATAGTACGGATATTATTGACCATATTGTCGTTACCTTCCAATTCTTTCCAGCCGCCTACATGTAGCTGAAAAGTATTAGCTTCGGTTACTAAGCCGTCTCGTTCTACTCGTTCTTGAGGTGAGTCAGCCGCAGTACCTTCCATACCCAAACTAATGTACCCGGAGTTCCAAGTCCAGAACCAGGCTCCTTCTGCCGGGTCGAGAATTCCTCCGGCCGCCCCTTCTTGTACTCCCTCTTCAGCAATGCCCAGCGTAAAGGTCATCTTGTTGTACTGACCTACTGGAACCTCATCCAAGTCAATAAAATAGCTATCCGGATCGCCTTCTTGTACCAGATAGTACCCTTGCACTTCATCCGCGTTGGCACTAGCGTTCATTTCGTCCTCAAAGCTAGCACCATCTGGTCCCTCCAGTTTAATGTTGCTGATATAATAGCGGAAGGTAGATAGGTTAAACTCCTGCCCGGCTCCGGTAGTATATCGGTAGTCAGTAGAACCCTCTGGGTCAAGCTGCATAGGTTGAGTGCCTACGTAGTTATCAAATTCAATGGAGAGTGCTCCGGATACCGTCGGAGCCGTTCCCCCTTCATCTTCCTCACAAGCAGAAAATAGAATAATAACTAATAAACTGATAATAAAATATGAATATCGTTTCATGATAATGAATTAAGTATAAGCCGCTTTACCACACTCATTATCAAAGTCTTAGATAAGGCAGTAAAGCTGATTAATAAGAAAATAGTAATGGGGTATTGCTTTCCTGCTATACAAGGACTATAAGTGAAGCTACTAGCCTACAGACAGAGAGACAACACCTTCATTTTCAAATGAACCCATTGAAATAGCTTACCAGAAAACAAGAAAAAAGAGGCTTATACTTGGGGCGGATGAAAAACTGACGTGGGATAGTCAGAAGGAAATGAGAGACTGGCATCCGAATAACCAACCGACATAGCCAGATGATCATTCGGAATAAAATGTAACCGTTCGGTTACTACGTAAAGTGATAAGTCAATTTCTAAAGTTGGGGCAGCCGGTGCCGGATCAGAAACGGGTTGAGTAACTATCTGCAACGCAGCTACTTGCTTATCTACAAAACAACGTCCACCACAAATGGCAATCGGCTGATCTTTATTTTCGCAGAGCACATTAGCGTAGTAATCTTGCCGTAGTGTGAAATCCAGATACGTCAGAGGAATCGCCAGAATATTCAGGCTCATCACAGCAAAAAGTAACAGGGCGATATGAGATAACCAACGCTTCAAATTATTTGTGAAGGTAGTAGCCAACAGGAAGAACTGCAATCAGTAGCCGTTATTTTTTGTAAATTGACACTGAATATTTGCACCTTACCACCATGAAAGCACGACGCAACTTTATTAAAACCGCAACCACCGGAGTAACAGCCCTAGCTACTGCTCCAGCCCTAGCTGGACAACGATGGCTACAATCTACCGATCCTAGTCAACAACCTTCTGTTCGGGATGCATTACAGTTTATCAAGATTGAGGATGCCGAAATCATTCGTCTAAAATTTGATAAAAAAACCCCTCGCACCTGGAATGCCATCAAAGAATCGGGGGGCGACTATCCTTCCACTACGTTTCTAAAGATTACCACTAACGAAGGAATTACGGGCTACGCGGTTACCAAGGGGTCTGATAAAGATGTACTAAGTTTCGTAAAGAAAATTAAGGGGCTAAACCTGATGAATACCGAGCAGGTGTGGCACCACATGTTTTTTGACAACCGTAAGCCAGTAGCCAAAGGCAAAGAGATTCACGCCATTGGTAGCGTTGACCTTTGCGTATGGGATATTGTGGGAAAAGCACTTGGGTTACCTGTACACAAAGTGTTGGGCACCTTTCGGGAGCAAATTCCGGTATACGCAGCGGGTGGGTATTATGCTGAAGATAAGGGCATCCCCGAGCTAGTGAAGGAGATGGAAAGCTACGTAGCGGAAGGATACCCAGTAGTTAAGATGAAAATTGGCTACCTGGATGCCAAAGCTGATGCCGAACGAACCCGCGCAGTGGCGAAGGCTCTAGGCAGCAGTGCCCGGGTGATGGTAGACGCTAACAATGGCTACGCTTCCGCTTACGAAGCTATTCGCTACGGACGTATGGTGGAAGACCTGGACTTATACTGGTTTGAGGAACCCGTAGCTCCTGACGACTGGCGGGGCAACGCAGAAGTGCGGGAAGCTCTCGACATTCCGGTGGTAGCCGGAGAAAATGAGTATACTCGCTGGGGTGCCCGCGATTTAGTGGAAAATCACTCCTGCGACATCGTAAATATAGATACCATCAAAGGAGGCGGTTTAACTGAGATGCGAAAGATCGCAGCACTTTGCTCGGCTTACCACGTACCCGTGGCTCCTCACGGTTTTTCTCATATGAATGTTCATGCCGTGGCCTCTATTTCTAATGCACTGATTTTGGAAACTTACCCAGCCAAAGCCCGTGACTTCAACCCAGCTCTTACTGCATTTCCTATTAAAAATGGGCACATTACCGCGCCAAGCGAACCAGGACTGGGTATGGATCCCGATGCTACGTTAGTAAAGAAGTATAAAGTCTAAATTATCTCTCATTAGTTTTCTAATTGTCTTTTATCCTTTACCTTCACAGGTAACAAGTTCTTTACTTAATTTCTTTATCAAAACGATGACGGCCCTCAACGAAAGGCGAGGATAATAGGGAATCGCGTGTAAATCGCGAGCTGACGCGCAACTGTGAGTCCGATCTGCTCAACTACGAGTAGATAGTTATACTAGCTTCATGATGCCATTGTCCACCTAAGGTGGATGAGAAGGCGAAGCGAGGTCGGATGCAGCCAGGAGACCTGCCGCTATCGTTCCTAACCCCGGCTTGGTGCCGGAAAGGAATTTGACCGGGCTTTCGCGTCCACGAAGCTTCGTCAAGATCAGCCAACCACACCCTCCAGCGGAATGCTGCATAGGCGAGATATGCCTAATTTTCTTCATTGGTCTGGCTGTCTACTGACCACTTTTGAAGCCCGGTGAAGTTGAGCTAAGGAGCTTTTAATGAATGTTTTATTTCTTAAAAGCTTTAGCATGAAAACGCACAATTTGGGCTACCCCCGTATGGGCAGTCACCGTCAACTCAAACGCGCCTGCGAACGATACTGGGCAACACCTAGCTGGGTAGGCAAAATTACTAATGACGAACTCCAGAGCACCGCTCGCGATCTTCGTCAGCAGCATTGGCAACTTCAACAAGACGCAGGTATTGACCTGATTCCTAGCAACGACTTCTCATTCTACGACCAAGTGCTGGACATGAGCCTAACGGTAGGGGCTATCCCCGACCGATACGCCCCACTTCAGGTCAATCCTAAAGTTTCTGACCTGGATTTATACTTCGCGATGGCGCGGGGCTACCAGCAAGATGGTCTCGACATTACTGCGATAGAGATGACCAAGTGGTTTGATACGAACTATCATTACATTGTTCCGGAATTTCAGCAAGATCAGACGTTTCATTTAACTTCTACCAAAATTCTGGACGAATTTGAAGAAGCGAAGAAGCTGGGAATGATTACTAAGCCAGTGATCATCGGCCCGGTCACGTACTTATGGTTAGGTAAGGAAAAAGAAGATAGTTTTCACCGGATAGAACTCCTCGACCGTTTATTGCCAGTATATCATGAGATTCTAAAATTGTTAGTGGAAGCGGGCGCAACCTACGTCCAATTGGATGAACCTTGCTTAGCTACGGATTTATCCGACCAAGAACAAGCAGCCTTGCAAACCGCTTATTGGGGCTTTCGGGAGCGATTTCCGCAGTTGAAGATTATTCTGGCTAATTACTTTGACTGCTACGGTGATAACCTAACGACTGCCCTGTCGCTACCCGTGCATATGCTACACCTTGATTTAGTACGTTGCCCCTCGCAATTGGATGATATACTCGAGTCGGGTAAACTATCAGAGGAAACCTCTTTATCGCTAGGAGTTGTAGACGGTAGAAATATTTGGAAGAATGATTACCAACAATCCTTGCACTTCATTCATAAGACTACTGACCGTATTGGAAGTGAGCGGGTCATGATTGCCCCCTCTTGCTCACTGCTGCACATACCTGGCGATCTGGAACAAGAAGACGAAACATCACGGATTACTCCTATCCGTCCTTGGCTGGCTTTTGCCAAGCAGAAGCTCCGAGAAATAGCCGATCTTAGTCAGTTGGCTCAGGCAGATGATCCCACTCAGCAGCCGAAGTACTCCGAAAACCAGCAGGCCATACAAGCTCGTCGGGAATCGGTGCTGATTAACCGCCCTGAAGTGCAAAGTCGGGTACAAGCCGTCACCGAATCAGACACGCGACGTTCTTCATCATTTGCCACCCGAAAAGTGCAACAGCAAAGCCTTGATTTACCTCAGTTTCCAACTACTACCATTGGCTCATTCCCCCAAACGGAGGAAGTTCGACAGCAACGAGCCAAATTTAAAAAGGGAGAACTCACGCGGGAAAAATATCACAGTTTCCTTCGTCAGGAAACGGAGCAAGCTATTCGCTGGCAGGAAGAAGTTGGTTTGGATGTGTTAGTACACGGGGAGTTTGAGCGTAATGATATGGTAGAGTATTTCGGCGAGCAACTGGAAGGCTTTGCTTTTACCAAGCAGGGTTGGGTGCAGAGCTACGGCTCCCGCTGCGTAAAGCCGCCTATTATCTATGGCGATGTGTCGCGCCCTACCTCTATGACGGTAGACTGGACCGCCTATGCTCAATCGCTGACTGATCGTCCGGTGAAAGGAATGCTGACTGGACCCGTGACGATCTTACAGTGGTCTTTTGTGCGGGATGACCAACCCCGAGCCGATACCTGTGCTCAGATTGCTCTGGCTATTCGCGACGAGGTGATTGATTTGGAAAACGCGAACATCCGCGTGATTCAGGTAGATGAACCAGCCCTACGAGAAGGTTTGCCCCCACGAAAATCTGACTGGGCGAATTACCTAACCTGGGCAGTACGAGCGTTTCGGCTGGCGACTAGCGGTATACGTGATGAAACTCAGGTGCACACGCATATGTGCTACTCAGAATTCAACGATATTATTGAAAGTATTGCCGCCCTAGATGCCGATGTAATTACCATTGAATGCTCGCGCTCACAGATGGATTTACTCGATGCCTTCGCTGACTTTCAGTACCCCAATGATATTGGGCCGGGGGTGTACGACATCCATTCGCCGCGCGTACCTTCCGAAGTAGAAATGGTACAGCTATTAGAAAAAGCCCAAGCGGTATTACCGGCCAGTCAGTTATGGGTAAATCCCGATTGTGGCTTGAAGACCAGAGGTTGGGAAGAAACTAAGCCTGCGCTGGAAGCGATGGTTGCGGCAGCCCGACAACTACGTCAGTCAGTAGGTGAGCTCGCTTAATAATTATGCCCGGTCATTAAATTGACCGGGCTTATTCCTATCATTTCAAGAATACGATTATGAAAAAATCTCCTTTTGTTCAATTTCCTATTCACTGTGCTGATGCATGTTTTTGGTATCGGGCCTGGCCCTCCCAATCATTTTCGTCTACTGACTGGAATACTCTAGGCCAATTCCAGCGCACCTATCGTTGGAAAGTAAACCTGGCCTCAGTACTAGAACAACCTTACGAAGCTCTAGTACTAACCGATCAATATCAGGTCATTCAGTGGGTAAATGAGGGGTTTACTAGCATGACAGGTTATCCAGCTTCGGCAGTCATCCACCAAAGGCCAGCTATGTTTCAGGGCGAATCTACCTCAAACGACACTCGAGCTCGCATTCGCGCCAAACTAAAAGCCACCGAGCCTTTTCAGGAGGTTATTGTCAACTACCGTCGTAACGGCGAGTCGTACTTATGCCAACTGAATGTTTTTCCAATGAAAGACTCGAGCGGCGCTTTACAACACTTCTTAGCGCTAGAAAAAGAAGTAACATGAGCCAGGAGGAACGCATCCGACAATCTGAAACCCGTATCTTTAAAGCAGTATTTCCGAACACGACTAATCACTACGATACGCTGTTTGGTGGAACAGCCATGCAACTCATGGATGAAGTAGCCTTCATAACGGCTACTCGCTATAGTCGGCAACGTATAGTTACTGTCAGTAGTGATGAAATCAACTTTACCCAATCAATTCCGGCTGGTACCATCATCGAACTGGTTGGCACTGTCATTCATGTGGGTAATACCAGCCTGAAAGTGCGGGTAGATATCTACATTGAGCAGATGTATTCCGAAGAACGGGAAAAGGCTATTAGTGGCCAGTTTACCCTGGTGGCTATTGGCGATGATAAAAAACCGATCAGGATTCAGTGAACGGCTCGGATTGCCTATGAAGCATCAGCCGGCATGGCTACCCACGACGCGCACCATCCGTTCGGGTGAATTGACCCTTTGATGAGTTGGCAACCACCGCAGCTTCCTTCAGTCTCGGGTGCTTGCCAAAAACGACAATTAGTACATACTTGCCCTTCCTTTTCACTTTGAGCTACGTACTTTAATTGCTCACGCATGGCTAGCTCCTGTTCGGTAAGACCGGATAAATCTTCACAGGCATCAGCCGCCAACTGAGTAGGAGCTGGCTCCTCTTCCGCAGCAGGCTCTGGTTCAGTAGGTGGCGCTGATACTGCTTCAGCACTACTTGATTCGGACTGCCCAGAGGGGCTGGAGCAGGCACTAAGCCAAGTAGCCCCTACTAATGTAGCTGCTCCTAGCTTGCTTACATCATTCAAAAATTCTTTGCGAGTTTGCTTTTTCACTTTCATAACGTATTGGTTTTGCTTGTCAAGATTCAAGGTTTGACCAGATGATTACCCACCGTAAGCCCCAGGGCAATTAGTGCTCCTAGTACTATGATGATTAGGAGATAAATACTGACATCTCCGGTAGCTCCTCCCATTCCAGCTCGAACCATCCCATAAATGCAGGCAATTTCCAGCAAAGCCGCACTTATCAGCAAAAACACCACTAGGGCAGGTAGAGCAGAAAGGATTTTTCTCAATCGGATCATTGGTGGTTCTATCTTCAAACCTGATGTAGCAACTGATCCCAATTTTAGCTTGTTCTCCTCACTAGCTTATTCAGAATTTTTCTAAAAATGCCTCGCCAGAAAACAAAAATCAGCTTAATTGTGTACTAGCTGCTGGTATTAATGCAACTTATTTGCATAATTAGTACTTTTACAACATGGATACTCCTTCTGTAAAAGAGATACTGCACCACCATCAACTTCGGGTAACTTCAGGACGCTGCGATGTGATTCAGCTTTTTCTTGCCTCAAGCTACGCGCTATCAGCCAAAGACCTGGAAAATCAGCTTCCTCAGTACGATCGGGTAACCCTCTATCGCACCCTTCATACTTTTATTGAGAAAGGTATTTTACACCTGATTCCGCACGATGGTGGGCTGGCGTACTTTGGGCTTTCCGACGAGATTCGCCAATTACTGACGGATAAGGAAACTGCAACGAGAACTCACCATGCTGAACATATCCATTTTACCTGCACCGCTTGCGGGCGCACCAAGTGCCTACCTGACAACTTAGTACCTGAAGTTACGTTACCCGAAAATTATCAGACTAGTGAAGTCGCCCTACTAGTAAAAGGACAATGTCCTGAGTGCCAATGAGAAAATACGGTTACTGGATTTTTGTTGCACTCAACTTGTTGGCTATCCACCAGTCTGAAGCTACTCCACCCGATTCTTGTCAGTATCAGGTAGCCGGACAAGTGCTTGACCTTAGTAATGAGCAGCCATTAGCATTTGCCTCTGTGCAGATTGATGGAACATCTCAGGGTACAGTAACCGATGAGCAAGGCTATTTTCGGATTACTCAAATCTGCCCTCGGGAGTTTGATCTGATTGTCTCCTTCGTTGGGTACAAAACGGCTATCCATCATCATGACCCATTTCATAAAAATCCCAGGATTCTACTGGCTCCCGACAGCCTAACACTGAAAAGTGTGGTGATAGAAGATGAGGCCCTTACTGGTGAGCTTTTTTCGGGCTCGATAAGTGGACTGTCGGCGCAGGAATTAAATACGTACCAATCACAATCATTAGGGGATTTGGCTAGTAGAATTAGCGGTGTATCCGGGTTAAAGACAGGACAAAACATTGTAAAACCTATTATTCACGGTCTGCACAGCAACCGAGTGCTAATTGTAAATAATGGGGTACGCCACGAATTTCAGAACTGGGGCACTGAACATGCGCCAGAGATTGATCCTTCCTTGGCACAAAATGTTAAAGTAGTAAAAGGAGCTGCTACCGTTCGCTATGGTCCTGAAGCGTTAGGTGGAGTATTGCTTATTGAACCTCCTAAACTAGACTTCCTCACTCCCATTCAGGGTGAGATTCAGGCAGTGGGACAATCTAACGGGCGGTCAGGCGAAGGTACAGTGCAACTGCAAAAAGGGTTTCACCGAATTGCCCTGATGGGACAAGCTTCACTAGTTCAACAAGGTGATTTAAATAGCCCAGACTACCAGCTAACTAATACTGGGAAGCGAGAGCAAAGTGGGGCACTCACGGCTCGATTCCACTACGGTAATTTTGATATAGTTACCCACTTCAGCCACTTTAATCAGGAGCTGGGTATTTTACGAAGTGCAGTTACTGGCAGTTTGGAAGATTTAGTCAACGCGATTGAGCAATCTCCCCCACCATTGACCCGTCCGTTTTCATATGGCATTGGCAATCCCCGCCAGCGAGTACAGCATAATGTTGCAAAAGTGCGGGGACAGTGGTTTGGCGATAAGCAGTCGGTAGAAGTGCAGTACGCGGTTCAGCAAAATAATCGGCAGGAGTTTGATGTGCGGCGGGGCACTAACAATCTTCGTCCCGCCATTGATTTAGAACTTGTTTCCCACTCGCTGGATGCTGCCTGGGAGCACCCTTCGGTGAGGCAGTGGGAAGGCCGAGTAGGTTTGCAGGGCTTAGTACAAGATAATAATAACTTACCCGGCACTAATACTATTCCATTTATTCCTAACTACAACGCTAACCGAATTGGCATTTACTTAATTGAACGTCGCCCTATCGGGGATGACTGGCTCGAGGGAGGCATTCGTTACGATTATCAAACCATGTCTATTCGGGGGCGAAACTCGCGTAATGATGTGTATCGTAATAATCTAAGCTTTCAGAACGTAACTGCCACCTTCGGGATAGTTAAGCAACTCTCTGATTATCAAACTTTTCGATCTAATATTGGCACTGCTTGGCGCCCACCCAATATATCAGAATTGTACAGCTTTGGTCGCCATCAGGCTTCTATTGAGTATGGGCTGTGGAGATACAACTATCAGGAAAACGGCTCAATCAATACCGATGATGTTTTAAATGAACAAGACCGCGCCGTTCCTTCCGAAGTGGGTATCAAGTGGATTGGCACTTATGAATCTCTTCGCGAAAGCCAACAAACTGAGATTACGGTTTACGTCAACTACATCCAAAACTACATTTACAATAAGCCCGCAGGAATTACCCAAACCATTCGGGGAGCATTTCCTTTTTTCATTTACGACCAAGATGATGCCCTACTAATGGGACTGGATGCTAGTACGACGTTGCAACATGCTTACCGATTATCTTCGAAACTTCAGGGAAGCTACATTTGGGCCAAAAACCTGACCCGTAACGAATATTTTGTTGGCCTGCCACCAGCAAATATTCAGTATCAACTATCTCAAAAATTAGGTAAATGGGGCATCCTGGACGAATCCCATTGGAACATCAACACCAGTTACACTTTTCAACAGTTTCAGGCTCCGAGAGTCATTCCGGTACAAGCTTTACTGGAGGCTGAACAAGGTGAGCAAGATCTCTTTACTGAAAACGACGCTATATTTGATATTTTGCCTCCACCCGACGGATATTTCCTACTTGACCTAAGCTGGTCAGGACAGATCAATCGTTTTACGCTAGGGGTACAGGTAACCAATGTATTGAATACCTCATATCGAAATTACACTGACCGTCTTCGCTACTTTGCTGATGAGATCGGACGGAATTACTTAGTATCGCTGACTTATGAGTTTTGATCTTAACTCTTGATCTCTTCTTACTAGAACATAGAGCGTCTACATCTCCCCTACTGCTCCATCAAATAGGCTTTGATGAACGCATCTAAGTCTCCATTCAGGACTGCTTGTACATCAGAAGTCTCGGTTCCGGTGCGGACATCTTTTACCAGCTTATAGGGATGTAATACGTAGTTACGAATTTGAGAGCCAAAATCAATATTGCTTTTATTGCTTTCAATCTCATCTCGCTCCTGGTTGCGACGTTCAATTTCTTGCTGGTACAAGCGTGATTTAAGCAATTGCATAGCTTTTTCTTTGTTCTGCAACTGAGAACGCTCCTGCTGGCACTCTACAATGATTCCCGAAGGTGCGTGGCGTAAGCGAACCGCGGTTTCTACCTTGTTTACATTCTGCCCTCCGGCCCCACCCGAACGGTACGTTTCCCAGGTAATATCGGCGGGGTTTACTTCAATTTCAATAGAATCATCTACTACTGGGTAAACATAGGCTGAGGCAAAAGAAGTTTGTCGTTTTCCGTTAGCATTGAATGGAGAAATCCGTACTAGTCGGTGTACCCCGTTCTCAGATTTTAAGTTGCCGTATGCAAAGTCGCCACCAAACTCGAGGGTCACGGATTTTATACCCGCAGTATCGCCAGGTTGAAAGTCTACCTGCTTCACCGCGTAGCCGTTTTTTTCACCCCACATAATGTACATCCGCATTAGCATCTCCGCCCAATCCTGACTTTCAGTACCTCCCGCTCCGGGATTAATCTGGAGCACTGCACTAAGTTGGTCTTCTTCCCCACTCAGCATTTTTCTGAACTCCAGATCTTCAATTACTTTCTCAGCTTTCTGTCGTTCCTGCTCAATATCTGCTTCGCTTACCTCATCCATCTCGTAGAATTCGTATAGCGTTTCTAAATCGTCGTAAGCGGTTTTAGCCTTTTCGTAACTATCAGTCCAAACCTTTTTGGTCTGGATGCTTTTCATCACCTTTTCGGCTTCCTGCGGATCGTTCCAGAAATCGGGTTGTAGTGTTAGTTTCTGCTCATCATCTATTTCGGCTTTCTTATGATCGTAGTCAAAGATACCCCCTTAAAGCCTCTACTCTGGCTTTCAAGTCTTTCAACTGGTCTGTGGTCATGCTTATATTAATGATTAGTAATTGATGAATAATGACTAAAATGTATTCTCATTAATCATTATTAATCTACCTTCATCACCCAATTATGAGTGTCTTCTACGCGCCCGTACTTTATATCATCCAATGCTTTGAGCACCTTATTGGAAAATTCACGGTTCTCAATAGATGGTAGTTCATAATCGATACCATCGTTAGCGATAGTCTGAATGTGGGCTACAGTAGCGGCGGTTCCGGCACCGAAGGCTTCCTGTAAGCGGTTTTGCTCAATAGCTTGAACAATTTCAGTAACCGATACTTTACGAACTTCTACCTTCATACCCCAATCTCGAGCAAGCGTCAGAATACTATCGCGGGTGATGCCGTCCAGAATAGTCCCGCTAGTAGGTGGGGTGAGCAAAGTGTTATCAATAACCAGCATCAGGTTCATAGTACCTGCTTCCTCAATGTATTTGTTTTCTTTGGCATCTGTCCACATCAGTTGATCATAGCCTTCCTGAACTGCCAATTGAGCAGGATACAATGATCCGGCATAGTTACCGGCGGTTTTGGCAAATCCAGTTCCGCCGTCAGCTGCCCGAACAAACTGTTTTTCCACTTTTACTTTTACTGGCTTGCTGTAATAAGCACCTACTGGACCAGTGAAGATCATAAAGCGGTAGGTTTGCGACGGACGTACCCCAATATATTCGTCGGTAGCAATCATGAACGGACGAATATAGAGCGATGTGCCGACCCGATCAGGAACCCAATCTTGATCAAGTTTTATTAGTTCACGTAGGCCATTCAAGAAAATATCTTCTGGTATTTCGGGCATGCACATTCTCACTGCCGACTTATTGAAACGCGCCGCATTTCGATCAGGGCGAAAAATCATAGCCTCACCTGCTTCGTTCTTGTAGGCTTTCAGGCCTTCAAAAATAGACTGACCATAGTGCAACACTGAGGTAGCCGGACTCATCGTGAGGTTCTCGAACGGTTCAATACGTAAATCGCCCCACTGCTTGCCATCGTAGTCGGCAATAAACATATGATCGGAGTAGATTTTTCCAAACTGAATATTCTGAAAATCAACCTGATTGATTTTGGATTGTGAAGCGCGAGTTACGGGGATTTCTATTGTTGATACCATAGCACAGAAATTTTGCAGATAAAAGACAAAGCTATCAATATTCCAGAGCGAATCCAATGAGAATCGCTAAGTATTCACTTAACGGTTTTTCGCTGGTTGGTGTTCTTTAAATTATGATTTTGCGCCTTTGGTGCGATAGAATGAGACATCAGGGTAAAAGAGCTAGCTGAAATTAGCCAACGGAGTTTCTAGCAAAATTTTCTCTACCCACAACTTATACATTCTACCTGAAGGGTGTAGACCATCTTCGGCAATTAGGCTGCTATCTTCGGCAACTTGCTGAGAGATAGAGGTGATATTGCAATAATGAACTCCGTATTCTTCGGCTATCTGGCGATTAGTTTGGTTATATTTCTCGATTTCTAGCTGAATCTTTGCTGTATCTTTATCTTGGGCAAAAGGAGTTATACTGTAATCAGGAATGGAAAGTATCAGCACGTGCCGGGCATCGGTCGTTTGGGAGATGGCGAATTTTAACAGGTTCATGAACTCTTCGGGATAAAGAGAAATATCTAGTCCTTGATACTGGTTATTTACTCCAATAAGTAAAGAGACCCAAGTGTAGGGTGGCGAAAAGAAGGTCTCGGGAATAGCATTGAGCAGATCGCGAGTTGTCCAGCCAGTGGTGGCTAGGTACTGTGGATTAGAGAAATTAAGCTGTCGAGTGAGTTGATGTGGCCAGCGTAAATGCAAGGGAACTGCTTCGCCAATGGTGTAGGAATCGCCTAAAGCCAACCAAGTTGGTGATGCTGATTCACTCATGATAGAGTAGCTAATTCTTCTCGCAGTTTTTTGGGTAGACTGGCTACGATCAAATCATATGAGTGATCAATCCACTCAGTAATTAACTTATCGCCTATAGTTCCGTCTATTAGCACCGTATTCCAGTGCTTTTTATTCATATGATAACCCGGTTGTACCGCTGGGTACTGCTCCCGTAGCTCTACTGCTCGTTCGGGGTCACATTTTAGATTAATACTAGTAAATAGCGTGACATCCGTCAGGGCAAACATCTTGTTCATCACCTTAAATACTAGTACTTCTTCATCAAACGGAAAGGATTCAGTAACCCCAGGTTTAGCCAGACAGTACTGACGGTAGGCTTCAATATCCACTAAAACACATTTTTGATAATCAGGAAAATAATCCCTAGTAAAAACATAATAATCGATATTTTATTAATACCGTGCATCATTCGCAAGTTAAAATTTGTCTTTCGGTTCGGGTCTTTTTTACGAAAGAAGTAACCAAACACCTCCCCAAATGCAAAATAATCCTTTAAACTATTTTGATCTTTCTTGTCAGTTGAATTCTCCATAACACTTTACTCTACAAATATTTCTTAGGTAAAAGGGAGTGTACAAGCATTTGGTTCAGGGATTTTACAAGTTTCTGGCGTGGTGCGGGGATTTAGGCGCTTGGAGTACAGTTTCCTACTCCTTACTCCCCGCTATTCAATATCCAAATTCTCATTACTCTGCAAAATGACCGTATGAACTCTCAATTAATTTTCCTCCTTACGCAACTCACCTACCGTCTGTCGGCGTAGCAAAACAGTAATGCTCACCCCAATCAGAACCACAAACAGCTCAAACGCAATAGGATGTTCACTCTTCTGAAGCACCGCACGGAATAGCAACTATGCCGAAGCTGCTGCCACCGCAATGATGATAACCAGAAGAAGTGATTTGTTTTCCACGATGAAACTAAAGATAAAGAAAGGCAAAGCAAGTTAGTTGGTTTCACACCATGTTTGCTAGAGCAACACATAGTTTCTCTATATGCTGTTCGTTGTTGTAGAAATGAAAACTGATACGCAGTCCTCGCGGACGGGTTGAGGTGACGATATTCCGTATTTTTAGTTGTTGTTCAGCATCTTCTGGGGCACTAATTACGACAATACTGGAGGCATGCTCAACTTCGTAGTCAGAAACCAGCTTTATGTTAGTAGGTAGGAGCTCTACGAGTCGGCTTCGTAACTGCATAACTTTCTCAAATATACTACTGATTCCAACTTCTTGGAGCTCGTTTATGGCTTGTCTTAAGGCTAATAAGCTAGAAAAATTATAATGTCCAGCTTCTAGAGTTTCGGGAGTGAATGGAATATTATCAATTGATTTCGGTGAAAAATTGCTTCCCACAGTACCAAAACCCAGTAATTTGGGCTTCAATTCTGGGTGTAGATCCTGACGGATGTACAGAATTCCACTACCTAACCCAGCCGTAAGCCATTTGTAGCCACTGCCAATCAGCACGTCTACTGGAGTTTCTTGCAAGTTGATCGGCAGCACACCCAGCGATTGCGTTGCATCTACCACTAATTTAGTACCCTGCTCCTGACGAATCTGACTCAGCATATCTAACGGAAGCTGAAATCCACTACTGTACTGCACATGACTTACCGCCAAAATTTCAATATTGTGCTGCCGGATACTTTGCTCAATAGCTTCCAACGGAATACTACCATCTGGTAAAGCAGTTATGGTGAATACTTCAAAACCCAGTAAGTGCCAAGGCAGTACCAGCGATGGGTAATCATCAGCCACTACCAACACTCGCCGATGACCTTGTAGCAGTTGAGCTACCTGATAGATACAGCTGGTAAAATTGTTGATCAACCCTATCTCAGAAGAATTAGCCCCAATAAACTCCGCTGAAACTTGGCGTATAGTAGCTAACTCATCAAACCAGGCATCTCTTCCTATACTACCTTGCTGAGCGTACTGCTGCGTAGCCTGTTGAATTACTTGCTGATTTTGAGTAGATAACAAACCACAGCTAGCCGTATTTAGATAGGTGCATTGCCGTAAGGCTGAATATTTTTCCTGGTAGTTCATCCGTAATCCTCAGTGGTAATAATTTGTTCGTCAATGCGCTACTGACTGACTCATAAGCTCACCATTAGGAATGGAAACCAATGAGCTATCCGGAGTAACGATGCAGGTAGAGCCCAGCCCTGAAGGCAGTTTCATCATCTGACAAGACCTCTTGAAAAAAAATGATCAGCCTGTTGTCTTGCTTGCCTGAGAAAGGCCATTTCTTCATCCAACCACTGTTGTAATGGCGGTAGTAGATGAGCCTCTCTAAGTTTTATCACTCCCTGGTAAACCTGCTGCGGAGTAGACAATGAGGTAGAAGGCTGAGAAACAGCAGTTTCTACTATTTAAAGTGATACGATGCTTTTTTAAGGGCTTCGCGTAAAGCTTCTGAGGCTTTTTCTATCCCATGCCGAATATCGTAAAATGCCGCAGTACTGGCGTGTTTTGCATCGTCCAAGGTTTGGTACACCTTGGAGTCTTTGTTCTTTAGGTCGCTCATTTGCTCGTCGAACTTTTTATCTAGATCGACTCGTATCTGTTTGGCCTGATCTTCTAGTTCTTTTATTTTCTCAAAAATTTCGCTGAGGGCTTCCCGTGCTTTATTCTCGAAGTTATTGGATTGTGCCATAATGATTGATAGTTAATACTCCCAAATGATACTAAATTTTCATTGCATTTTCAATGCATCGGATATACGAATGCTGAGAAGGAAAAGTTGAATTTACCTATCGGAAATTTTTGAAAGATAAACGCAGCCCCATTTTCTGGTGCAATACGCTATTACGCTCCCTTCTTTTTGCCTAAAACAGTCGGAAGTTACTAATTTCCTGAATAAATCGGGGAACTACGGCCGGATTAAGCAAAATAGTAAACGCTACTCCGAATAGAGCTCCCCACAAGTGAGCATCATGGTTGATACGGTCGCGGGTCTGCTTAGAACGCTGATAAGAATAAATTAGAAAAAATATTCCCAGCATAAACCCAGGAATAGGAATAATAGCAAACAGTAAAATATCGTTAGTGGGATCATATAAAATCGCACTAAATACTATTGCAGCGACTCCACCCGATGCTCCCAACGAATTATAGTTTGGATGATTCTTATGCTTGGTGTAGGTACTAAAGTCAGCTACTACAATGGCAATGAGATACATTGCTACATAAAGTACTCCACCCAGATCACCAAAAATAACACCATACACCTGCTCAATGATGGTACCGAAAAAGTACAGCGTAAACATATTAAAAAACAGGTGCAGATAATCCTGATGAATAAACCCGGAGGTAATAAAGCGATGATACTCCCGCCGAGAACGCACTGCGTAAGGGTTGAACATCCAGCGTTGTAGTAGATCCGGCTTATTCCAGGCGTATAAGCTTGCGGCTACGGTAATGATAATCAGTATAGTAGTGATAGATAGATTCATGAGTGTTTAACCCGATTATTCAATGGCTCGATTGCTGATTGTTTTTAGTGTTAGAGTATTGTGGTGTTTTAGTATTATTGTTGAATGAATAAGTGAGGGATTGACAGAGTGCGAAGTGGAACCTAAGTGAATGGTCATGGGGCAATTTCCTGATCTCCAATTTTTATCAATTTCTAGGCTCACTCTTCAGACTCTGTTCCTACTTCCCTCTTCTAATTTCCTCGCTCCCTGCACCTAGCCTCATATTCCTTATTTTTCCCGCTTCATAAGCTTTTCGGTAAAGTTGCGCAGAATCAATTTTCGCTCATCGCTGGCTGAAAGAGCCTGCAGTGCTTGAAAACCCTCTTCAAAGTAACTATTCATTTTGCTTCGGGTTTGCTCCGAGATACTCAACTTTTCGTATATCTCTTTTACTGCTACTACCTTTTCTTCGTTATCAAATTCCTTTTGAGCTAGCCAATGATGCAGGGTTTCTGACTCTCTGTCCTTTGCTTGTTCTAAAGCCTTAATTAGTAAAAATGTTTTTTTATTAGCGATAATATCGCCACCCACTTGCTTCCCAAACTTCCCCTGGTCGGCGTAGACGTCCAGCCAATCATCCATCAATTGAAACCCTACACCAATTTTCTCCCCAAACTCGTACATTTGTTGTTGAGCTTCTTCATCTGCCCCCGCTAGTATTGTTCCTAACTTTAAACTAAATCCCAGCAAAACTGCTGTCTTTTGCCGGATCATTTCTAGGTAGTCTACTTCACTCACTTGTTCTACCTCTTCGTAGTTCATATCCCACTGCTGACCTTCACAGACTTCAGCAGCACACTGATTAAATGCCTCTATAACTCTGGAAAGATACTCGGCTGGCACTTTTAATAGCATTTCGTAAGCACGTACCAGCATCACATCGCCGGATAGAATCGCTACATTGGAGTTCCACTCCTTGTGTACTGTAGGCTTACCCCGACGCAATGGTGCTTGATCCATGATATCATCGTGCATGAGGGTGAAGTTATGAAAAACTTCTACCGCCATTGCCGGCACCAACACATCATCACCAGGTTTATCATCCCTAAAAAGCTGGTAAGCCAAAAGCACCAGTAACGGGCGTAACCGCTTCCCTCCCAGTGAAAGAATGTAACGGATAGGGGCGTAAAGCTCATCGGGCGACTGCCCAAAATCATATTCTGATAGAAGCTCATTGATTTGCTCTCGATACTGGCTAACGGATAACTGCATAAACTAGATTCTGAACTCTTCCTATTGCTAGCAAAGATACGTAAGCCCTTGAGTTTTAATAGCGACAAAATTTTTTTTCAAAATTTTGGTGACATTTGTTTACTTTTGTTGAACTAAGAGTATCAATGAGCAAAAATATTCTTTAAATAACCAAACTTTACCAAATACCATGAGACGCCTTACTTCTTTACTCTCTCTATGTTTATTGATTATCTCGTTTAGTGCTTGCCAGGAAGAAAAAGCTCCTATCAAAGCGCCTACTTATAATCCAAATATTGATTTACCAACCTTTAACCCTAAGTTTCCGGGCTCTCTGACAGAAAACGGTGCTCTCGATCAAGCTATTCCTCTTAACGAACATTTATTTTTCAGAATCCCTCGTTTCCCTCGCCCTAGACCCTGCCCAAGACTAGCTGGATGCAACCTACCTATGCCAGAATTTCTTCTTCTACCAGTAGAGGGTGGTAATATTCAAGAAACTTATTTAGAGCTTTACACTGAAAAAGGAGAATTGTACGCCTCCAGTAGTGAAGAATTTGGAGGTAATATAGCATACGAGAGCGGTAGTGCCTTAGTCTCCATGGGCGTTGTGGATGACCAAGCCTCATCCGAAAACCTATCTCTCAGCGTAAAGGTAGCGTACGAAGTGGATGGCAAAGCGTTTGTCGAGGAATTTTTTGAAAAAAGTGTTCCAGTATATCTGACAGAATATGAAGAGGCAGGATCAGTGATGTTTCGTTTTCCTCGCTTTCCTCGCCCCAGACCTTGCCCAGTGCTAGCAGGATGTAATATTCCTATCCCAGAGTTACACGTAATTGTTTCAGAAGGATCAATCCAGAAGCTAAGTGCCCAGCTTTATACTAAGGGTGGTGAGCTATATGCATGTTCTGGTGAAGAGTGTGGATCAGTAATTGAATATGAAGCCGAAGAGGCACTAGCCCCTTTCACTATAGTAAACCCGGAAATAGAAACAAAAAGTCTTAACTTAGCCCTTCAGATTACTTATGAAATTAACGGAGAAGTTGTTTCTGAAGAAATTCATAGCGAAAACGTCCCTATTGATATGTATTGATATTTTAAGGTGTCGCTTAATTACTCTAATCACTGCATGTTTACTACTAAATGTGCAGTGTTTTTTATGTTTAGCCCAGTCTGACAATAGCACGAATACTACAACTCAAGATATTGAAGAGACTATCTTATCCGTATATGAGAACTATTTCTATAGCCAGCCGGATAGCGCCTTTAAAGCATTAGAAAAAGCCGCTCATCAAGCGGAATATCAACGCCTTTGGGATGCTCAGATCTCGACTCTTTTACAGGCAGCTTGGTGCGCCCAGTACCACACTAAGACTGATACACTTCAGTATTATCTCAATCGAGTAGAACAACTCCTACGTCAACATGCTGAGGCCTTAGATACCCTCGACTCTCTCGGAACACTTAGTCAAGATGTGGCTTACACCAGAGGTTCGTTTTACTACACTGTCGGTGATTTTGCAGCTGCTATTGATGCATTCAAGAAAATTGTGGAACCTCAGTCATTATTTGAAATGACTGACTCCCTATTAGTGAATGATGTTTTTGTTTACCTTGGCAATGCCTACTATCGCTTACAGAACTATCAACAGTCATTATACTATTTCAGAGTTTCTTCAGAATGGTTACCAAAAACAAATGACGCTCCAGATTATGACTGGAACTACCTACAAGCACTAAATGATCTTTATCAAGCTCAGTCATATTTCGCTTCAGCCTACTACAACCAGCAGTTGGACGGTTATGATAAGGGAATAGCATTAGCTAAAAACGCTTTATCTTATTTTCTTACTCAAAAAACTAATGCTAGAGTACAAAACCCTATACGTTCCTCGGCTAATATGCTTGCCTCTATCTATCAGGCTCAGCAACAGTACGATAGCACTCTTCACTATCTATCTTTAGCCCTCTCTACTCAAAGAAAGAGCAGTGATTTACTTATCACTACCTACCAAGAGATGGGAACTACTTACGCTCTCATGCAGCGTTACTCTGAGGCTCAGCAGGCTTACGACCGAAGCTTACAGTTGGCTAACGAGTTACTTCCTGCCAAGCACTACCAACGGGCTAGCGTGTACCTACACCAAGGACAGTTACTGGCTACTCAGAATGATTGGCGAGGTGGGCTAGAAAGATACCAACAAGCCTTAGGTCAACTGGTAACTGAGTTTACCGCCGAAGCTGACGTGCTGGAAAACCCACTGTACCAAGATGCGGGAGCTAAGAAAGAACTTCTAGAAGTTCTTGCCTACAAGGCAGAAGCATTGTGGGGGCTTTATCAGCAACAACCCGAAAGTACAGCTCCCTTAACAAGTGCTCTAGAAATTTATCACCTCATTGGTGATATACTGGATGAAATGCGCCAGGGATTTCCTTCGGTAGAATACCGACAGTTTGTAGCTTCTCACTTTTTTGAGATATACGAGCAAGCTATTCGGGTAGCTTACGAAATGCACCAACGCCAGCCCACTACCGATCAGTTTTTAGCTGAAGCATTTTACTTTGTGGAAAAAAGTAAAAGCTTTATCCTACTGGAAGCTACCCAGAAAATACAAGCACAGAGTTTTGGGGGAGTTCCAGATTCACTGCTGGAGCAAGAGCACACATACGCTCGGAAGGTATCAATATTGGAGCAACAACTCAATGACTTTTCCGATGCTACTAGCTCACAAGCAAACCAGGTTCAGCAGCAGCTATTAGTAGCTCAGCGGGCTCGCCAAGACTTACTTCAACAGTTTGAACAAAACTATCCTGATTACTACGCTTTACGCCATGATACTGAAGTGGCTTCTCTCTCTGATGTTCAAGCTAGCCTCCCGCCTAACACCATGCTACTATCGTATTTTATGGGCGATAGATCCCTATTTGCAATAGGTATTAGCACTAATGAGACTATCATTGATTCTGTTGCTAGTTTTCGTGATTTCGAACAAAACCTAGATAATTTTCTCCCGCTTGTTCGGCAGTATAACCTAGATGCTACCCGCTCCCCAGAAGCCAGATTAAAGTGGGCACAAAGCGGACATACGCTTTACCAACAGCTAGCAGGAAACTTACTAGATTCGTTGGATGTGCAACCAGAAAAGCTCGTTATTATTCCCGATGGTCAACTCGGCTATCTTCCTTTTGAGGTATTACTCACCCAGGAGATTACGGAAACTAAATCAGCAAACTTTGGCTCACTCCCTTACCTGATTAAGGAGTTACCGCTTCATTACGAATACTCATCGTCTTTGTATATCCGACAGCAGCCTGCTGCTAATACAGTAACTGAAAAATACGCTTACGCTGGGTTTGCCCCAAAGTACAAAAGCGCGCCACTGTTGGCCGAAAACGCTACCCGCAGTGGGGATGCCCCTGAAGCTTTTTATGATCTTCTATACAACAGAGAAGAAGTGCAGCAAGCTTCCCAATTATTTGATAGTCAGGTATTTATGGATGATAGAGCTACTGAGAGTGCCTTTCGGGATTTTGCCCCTCAGAGTAACCTCCTTCACCTCTCTATGCACGCCTTTGCCCATGATGAAGACCCCATGTACTCTGGATTGGTTTTTTCTCAAACGAATAATACTACCAATGAAGATAATTTTCTGTATGCTCACGAACTGTACAATTTACAGCTTCAGGCTGATCTTACCGTGCTAAGTGCCTGTGAAACTGGGGTAGGGCAACTAGCTCGAGGGGAAGGAATTATGAGTTTGGGGCGAGCATTCAAGTACGCGGGTTGCCCCAACGTAGCCATGAGTTTATGGAAGGTAAATGACCGCACCACCCAACAAATTGTACAGAACTTTTTTGAAGAGCTTGCGGATGGATCAGATAAAGACGTAGCCCTTCAGCAAGCCAAATTATCTTTTCTGGAAAAAGCAAAAGGGCCTTTAGCTCATCCGTACTACTGGGCATCATTAGTACTCATTGGCGATGATCAACCCCTGGAAACTTCTGCTTTTTCTACTTTCTGGTGGCTTGCTATCGGACTGGGGTCTTTACTACTTATTGCGCTCATCGTGCTGGTTATGCGGAAAAAACGCTCAATTTCAGTAACATAATTACTGCATCTTGCAACCAAACCTTACTCTTGAAGTTATTTTTATCAGTCAACCTTATAAATAGTCAGTCGTAAGACATATTCTGACTGTACTTTTATCGTTACCTTATTTGGTTAGCTCATTCTTTAAAAAACGATTGTCTTGCGCTCACTATTGAACCACAAATTCATGAATAAATTTTTCCTGTATTTGGGTAGTCTAGCAATTGCTCTCTCTGGTATCTTTTCTAAAGCACTTGCTCAGCATGAGCAGTGTGGTACCGTGCTTCTAAATCAAAATAAAAATAGTGGGCGTTTTGAAAAATGGATGAAAGATATTCGTATCCAACAAAAGAACAGCCCCCAAGCGAAATTTCAAAACGAAGATGCCGAACCTGTCTATCGTATTCCGGTGGTAGTACACGTGATTCATCGGGGTGAGGCTGAGGGGGTTGGAAGTAATATTCCGTTCGAGCAAATTGAAGATCAAATCCGTACTCTTAACGAAGATTTTCGTCGGCTCAATGCCGACACTGTGGACACTCCCCCTGAGTTTCAGCCGGTTGCTAGTGACTCCCGCATTGAGTTTATACTTGCTCGCCAATCTCCTGAGGGTTTTGCTACTAATGGGGTAGTACGAGTTGAAGGTAGTCGCGATGATTACGGTATCTTCGACGGCGATATTCTTTCGGATCTCAGCTTATGGAACCCTGAGCTTTATATGAACATGTGGGTAGCCCCGCTACGGAATGGCTTATTGGGTTACGCTCAGTTTCCTGATTCAGACCTACCGGGTTTAGAAGGCTCACCAGGAGGGGCAGAAACTGACGGGGTGGTGATTGACTTTAATTTCTTTGGTAGTGTAGGCAATGTGGTAAATCGTTCGCTTGGGCGTACTACTACTCATGAAGTTGGGCATTACCTCGGTCTACGTCATATTTGGGGAGACGGTGATTGCGGTGCTGATGATTTTGTAGAAGATACCCCACTACAAGAAGCTGATTCTGAAAGCTGCCCAGTGCACCCTCAAATCAGTTGCGGATCTGCTGATATGTTCCAGAATTACATGGACTATACCACTGACCGTTGCATGAATTTATTTACGCTGGGACAAAAAGAACGGATGCGGATTGTATTAGAGAATAGTCCCCGCCGTCGTACACTGCTTACTTCACCGGGGTTAGCGGCGCCCATTGCGCTAGATGATGATGCTGGTATCGCGACGATCGTCAGCCCTCAGCGCAGCGAGTGCAATGGTGACATTGTACCCACTGTCTCTGTGACCAATACTGGTCAGGAGCCCCTTACTTCATTTACAATAGCACTTAATGTACAAGGAAACTTTCGCGAGGAAACTTCATTTAATACTAATCTCGCACCCGGTGAGTCCGCTGAAGTATCTCTTAGCCCTATTACACTACAGGGAAATACCTCTAATACTGAATATAATTTTACCTTTTTCATCACAGAAGCCAATGGAGCACCCGATGAGAACGCTACCAACAATGTAGAGTCAGTCAATTTCGTCATTCCTCAACGTACTGATGTACCTATCGTTGATAATTTTGAGCAGCCCAATGAAAGTACGTTATTAAACGTGGGCTACATTAGTAATGCTGATAACGCCATTACCTGGGAGGTTGCCACCGCTCCTGGCTTTTTTAGTAATGATAATCAAGCGCTCAAACTTGACTTCTTTGAATACTCCAGTAATGTTGGTGCCCAAGATATTCTTTATACTCCCGTTTTTAGTCTGACCAATGTGCGGGATGCTCGCCTTACCCTACGCTATGCTTACGCCCCTTACCGAGATGAAGATGGTGAAATCAGCCCCGATGGGTTTGCCGTTGGTATTTCTACTGACTGCGGGGCAACTTTCGATACTTTTCTATTTGAGGCATTTGATGAGGAGTTGGCTACTACCGATTTTAATGGTTCGGCCTTCACTCCGACTTCTCGTATTGAGTGGCGCTTACTCGACCTTCCCCTAGATGATTATTTGGGTAATGAAAACTTACAAATCGCCTTTATTGGCTATAATGGTTTCGGCAATAACTTATATATTGACGATATTGCCATTGATGCTACGCCGATACGTGATGTTGACTTATCCATTCAAGAAGTTATTTCCCCAGAGTACCTTTCCAATGAGACGAGTCCAAACCCAAAAGTTCGGATCGAAAATATAGGCACTTCTCTGGTTGAATCTTTCGATGTAATCTACCAGTTTGATAATCAACCCGCCACGGCGTTCTCACGCAGTGCACTCCGATTAGCCCCTGGTGAAGAAACTTTGTTAGAATTTGACTCACCTGATCTATCGATAGGTTTGCATAGCTTTTCAGTACGAATTATCAATCCAAACCTTCGGGTAGATGATACTCCTGATAATAATTACCAACGTATTAATTTCGTGGTGGACAATAAGCAGGATATCATCCCATTGATCAACGAATTTCAGGAGTACGATGTGCCTAATATTCTTCAAGGTGAATCAGCTGATGCCTCAGAAGCTTGGCAGGTAGTGAATCCCGACAGCAGCATTACCTGGGAAACTGTAGAAGCTGCTGGTAATGGCTTTAACAACCAGGCCGTAAGCATTCGTAATAATGCCTATTCTGAGGTGGGTGCAGTAGACCACCTGGTGAGTCCTACCCTAGACTTCAGCAATACATTTGAAGCTAGTATGTTCTTTCAAGTCTCTTATGCTCAGTTTAGTGAGAATTATGTAGACACACTAAACATACTGGTTTCTACGGATGGCGGGGAAACGTATGAACAAGTGCTCCAACTAGAAGGCACTACCCTATCGGCAGGTGTAGTGTTTGACTCGGAATGGCAACCCCAGCAAGAAAGTGACTGGCACGAAGTATTTGTTGATTTGAGCCGTTTTACCGGAGAAACCGAAGTGCGGATAGCTTTTGAATCCATCAATGGCTATGGAAACAACATTTTTCTAGATGATATTGAATTCTTTCTGTCCAGTGATGATGAGCCGGTGGCAACTGCTGAGAATTCTTATAAACTCTATCCTAATCCAACTTCCGACATCCTGAATTCGGTATTTAACCTCCGCAGCCGGGAAACTATTCAAGCCGTTATTTATAACTCCCAAGGAATGGCCGTCTGGGAAGGGGCTTACCCTAACACCCTCAACCAAACCTTTGATGTTGACCTCAGCACATTTCCTCGAGGAGTGTATATATTTCGAGTTTTTAGCTCAACCTTAACGGACAGTAAGCAGTTTATACTACAGTAGGCCTCTACACAGCTTTTCTGAAATATTCGTAAAATCAGTGAATTTTAATCGATGATTTTCGCTGATAAGTAATTTTTTTGACATTACTTTGAAGTAAACTCAATTTGTCTTGTACGTACTAGAAACCAAAATCAATACTAACTCGGCCGAGTTTAGAGCGCAGCAACAAGTCTACCAAGAACTGATCGGCGAATACCGAGATAAGCTCCGCCAAGCCCTACAAGGAGGTAGTGAAAAAGCTCGAGTCAAGCACCAGGAACGTGGAAAATTACTAGCCCGAGAACGAATCAATCTGCTGGTCGACCCAAATACTCCGTTTCTGGAGTTATCATCGCTAGCGGCTAACGGTATGTATAACGACGAATTTCCTTCCGCGGGAGTGGTTTCCGGTATCGGTATCATCCACGGGCGGGAAGCTATCATCTCCGCCAATGATGCTACGGTAAAAGGAGGAACGTACGTAGCTGAGTCTATTAAAAAACACATTCGAGCGCAGGAAATTGCTCGGGAAAATCATTTACCCTGCGTGTACCTAGTAGATTCGGGAGGGGTATTTTTACCTGAACAGGCTAATGTCTTTCCCGATCGTTTCGATTTTGGCCGCTTTTTCTACAATCAGGCCAACCTTTCCGCCCAAGGTGTGCCACAGATTGCGGTGGTGATGGGTTCAAGTACCGCTGGGGGCGCTTATGTCCCGGCGATGAGCGATGAAGTAATTATCGTTAAAAATCAGGGTACGATCTTTCTCGGTGGCCCCCCACTAGTAAAAGCTGCCACTGGTGAAGAAGTTACCCCCGAAGAACTAGGTGGAGCTGATGTACACACATCCATTTCGGGCGTAGCCGACCATATGGCGGAAAATGACCGTCATGCCCTACAAATCTGCCGCAATATTTTTGAAACTCTGCCCAAGCCCAAAAAGCAATTTTTAGATCGCCAACCTACCAAAGAGCCGATTTATGATCCGGAGGAACTTTACGGTATTGCCCCAATTAACTTTAAGAAGCCCGTAGATTCTCGCGAAATCATCATGCGATTGGTGGACGGCAGCAAATTCCACGAGTTCAAAGCACGCTACGGTACTACACTAGTTACTGGATTCGCTCATATTCACGGCTACCCAGTTGGGATTATTGCTAACAATGGAATCATTTTTTCTGATACTTCGCTGAAAGGCACCCACTTCATTGAGCTGTGCTGTCACCGTAAAATTCCAATTCTGTTTTTACAGAATATTACTGGGTTTATGGTAGGAAAAGAATACGAACGTAATGGTATTGCCCGTGACGGAGCGAAGATGGTTCATGCCGTAGCTACCGCCAATGTACCAAAATTTACTGTGGTGTTCGGTGGCTCGTTTGGAGCGGGAAACTACGCAATGGCTGGAAGAGCCTATGATCCTCGATTGCTGTTTATGTGGCCCAACGCCCGCATCTCTGTCATGGGCGGCGAACAAGCTGCTAACGTCTTACTTACTGTAAAAGAAGCACAACTAAAAGCTCGCGGCAAAGACATTCCGACCAAAGAGTTTGATCACTTGAAATCAGAGATTATGGATAAATACGAACGGGAAGGTTCGCCCTACTACAGCACTGCCCGCCTCTGGGACGATGGCATCATTGATCCGCTCAATACCCGCAGTATTATTGCGATGGGTATTGCCGCTTCCCTTAATAAAAAATACCCCGATCCCAGACCCGGAATCTATCGAATGTAATAAACAAAGGCCGTAACGGGCGTATAGCAATACGCCCGAACAATGACAATTTAACAATAACACCTGAACACTATAATACATTAACACAAAAAAATGCACCCGTACGAAACTATTGAACTAGACATAAATAACAACATCGCTACACTGTGGCTGAACCGTCCGGAAGTACGGAACGCCTTCAATAACCATATGATAGCCGAACTGATGGATTGCCTTCAGTCTATCGAACATCAACCGGAAATTACGGCAGTAATTCTTCGAGGGCGGGGCAAAGCTTTTTGTGCCGGAGCTGACATTCAGTGGATGAAGAGTTTCTCTTCACTCTCATATCAGGAAGACTTTCAGGAGAATATGCATCTAGCACGCTGCTTTTATATGATTTACACACTATCTAAACCTACGATCGCACTAGTGCATGGAGCGGCTTTCGGCGGAGCTAATGGACTACTCGCTGCTTGCGATATGGCCTACTGTCTGAGCGATACTAAGTTTGCTTTCAGCGAAGTGAAGATCGGCATTATTCCCGCCACTATCTCTCCCTACATTGTAAAACGCATCGGTGAGTTTAATGCTCGGGAGCTTATGCTCACTGGAAGGCGCTTTAGCGGAGAAGAAGCAGCTCGTAGAGGATTGGTCAATACCGCTTTCCTTTTGCCAGAAGCTTTGGAAAAGCACGTACAGCAAATGGTTCAAGAACTTAAAACCAGTGCTCCTGGTGCTATGAATAGTTGTAAGGAATTAATTTTCAACATCACGAAAAGTAACAACTTCAACGAAACCATCGATTATACCGCTCGTATGATTGCCGATGCTCGTGCCTCTGAGGAGGGGCAAGAAGGTATGAGTGCTTTTCTAGAAAAACGCCAACCTAACTGGGTAGCTAGTGCTGGTGTAAATTAAAAACTAACGTATAATGTGTAAATCATTGATGAATAGCAAAATACAAATTATCAACTATCCATTTTCCACTTTCAATTAGGTCATGTTTCGTAAACTACTTATTGCCAATCGGGGAGAAATTGCGGTACGAGTTATCCGGTCAGCTCATAGTTTGGGAATCTCTACCGTAGCCATATATTCAGAAGCTGACCAAGGCGCATTACATACTGAGATGGCCGACGAGGCTTACCTATTGCAAGGTGACGATATCAGTAGTACCTACCTGGATATTCCCCAAATAATTAGTATTGCTCAACGAAGCGGATTGGATGCTATTCATCCCGGTTACGGCTTTCTGTCTGAAAATGCCGCTTTCATTCAGGCTTGCCAAGCAGCGAACATCACCTTCGTAGGCCCTAGCGAAGAAGCTATTCGCATGATGGGTAATAAGCTAGAAGCCCGATCATTTGCCAAAAAGCTAGGCGTTCCCGTTCCTGAAGGTATCACGGGTTCGCAAGAAGAAATTTTAGCCCAGAAAGATGAGCTACCATACCCTATTTTGGCCAAAGCTGCTGCAGGCGGTGGCGGAAAAGGCATGCGAATTGTCCGATCTTCAGAAGAACTTAAAGAATCCCTTATCTCTACTAGCAGGGAAGCAAAAGCTTATTTCGGCGATGATGCGGTATACATTGAAAAGTATCTGGAAGAACCCCGCCATATTGAGTTTCAGTTACTAGGCGATCAGCACGGTAACTTAGTTCATCTTTTTGAACGAGAATGCTCTCTGCAACGACGTTATCAAAAAATTATTGAAGAAGCCCCCTCACCGACCCTCACTCCTGAACTACGGGCAAAAATGGCTGAGGCTGCTTTGAAATTAGGTGAGGCAATCGGTTATTATAATGCCGGAACGGTAGAGTTTCTGCTGGATGCCAATCAAGATTTCTATTTTCTGGAGATGAACACCCGGGTGCAGGTAGAACACCCGGTTACCGAGATGACTACCGGAGTAGATATTGTCGCCGAACAACTGAAGGTAGCTGCCGGGCAAAAGCTTTCATTTACCCAAGAAGACCTCCAACAGCAAGGTCACGCCATTGAGTGTCGGATTTATGCGGAAGATCCTCAGCAAAACTTTCTTCCTTCGCCAGGAGAAATCACCTATTACCATGCGCCCGATTCTGTTCGGCTAGATACGGCTATCACGAAACCAACCGTCATTGAAAGTCAGTACGATCCTATGATTAGCAAAATGGTTGTCTTTAGTCAAAATCGTGAGGAATGTATTCGGCAGTCCATTGATGCGCTGGAAAACTACGTCGTTCATGGTATCGAGACCAATATTACCTACTTAAGAGCACTACTTCGCTCTGATGATTTTCAACAAAACACTATTTCTACCAAATACTGCGACCAACGTACTCCCGAGATCATTGAGCGTATGAATGAGGAAAAACAAAGCTTGGATAAATTTCCAATCGCTGTAGCCGGACTAGTGTATAACCTGGCTACGCTCCGGGCTGAACCTGCTAACAGTGTATGGGCAGAGATTGGTTTCTGGCGTCATATTCCTACTGTCAGTATTCTAGTAGATGAAGATTCGTTTTTGTTGGAGTTCAGCCGTAATGGTAGTGGATACGAAGTCAATTATCAGGATACACCATACCAAGTTCACAATGTGAACCTGGAAGATGGTAAAGTAGATTTTTCGGTAGATGACACAGCTTATAGTTGTTATATTTCTAGCCAACAGGATCTGAGCCAACAAATTTCCTGGAAAACTTACGAGTTTCATTGGCAACGAAACGATTTGATGTCTCCGGCGGGTTTCAGCAGTGAAGAAGGTGAACAAGAAGCTTCAGATGATCGCGTTAGTTCGCCCATGCCCGGTAAAGTTATACAATTAAATATAGCAGCTGGTGATAAAGTGAAGCGAGGTGATACGCTGCTAATTGTAGAAGCTATGAAAATGGAAAATCAGATCGTTGCTCCTCGTGATGCTGAAGTAAAGGAAGTTTTAGTAGAAGTCAGTGAGCGAGTAGATAAAGGCGAAATATTAATAGTACTAGAATGAGAGTATTACGGTGTTATTGTGCAAAATACTAAAGTTCTGAGTTCGTAGTTTTGTATCTATAAGCTGAATAAAATAGCTCAACACTCTGAACCTCAAGCTTAATTAAAATAAGCGCAATAACGATTTAATGCCCCAAACAACAAAAACCACATTAGCCCATGTACACCAATGAACAACACGATTTAATTCGCCAGAGCGTGCGCGAATTTGCTGAACAGGAAATTATTCCGGTTGCCCGAGAACTAGACAAAAAAGAGTTATTCTCCTACGAGCTTACCAAAAAACTAGGCGAACTAGGATTATTCGGGATGATGATATCCGAAGAGTATGGCGGTCAGGGAATGGATTACCTATCCTACATTATTGCCGTAGAAGAACTAGCACGGGTCGATAGTTCTCAGGGAGCTACGTTAGCAGCTCATAACTCCCTAGGCATTGGACCACTGTATAATTTTGGTACGGAAGAGCAGAAGAAAAAGTACCTACCCCGACTTTGTACCGGAGAGGCTCTCTGGGCCTTCGGGCTTACTGAGGCTGAAGCTGGCTCTGACTCCCGAGGTACTAAAACCATTGCAAAACTAGAAAGCGGACATTGGACGATCAATGGCTCTAAAATATTCATTACTAACGGAGCAACCGATATTACTATTGGCGTAACTGTACAAGCCGTAAGTGGAGAAAAGGATGGTAAGAAAGAATATTCCACCATTATTGTAGAGGGTGATACTCCGGGATTCGACGCTATGGTGATGCACGATAAGCTTTGCTGGCGAGCTAGCAACACCTCTCAACTATTTTTTGACAATTGCCAAGTACCCGAAGGTAATTTACTGGGTGAACGCGGACAAGGCTCTAAAATTATGCTGAAAACGCTGGATGCTGGGCGACTTTCTATTGCTGCAATGGGATTAGGGTTAGCACAGGGAGCCTACGAAATGGCCATGCGCTACGCTAAAGAACGCAAACAGTTTGGTAGATCACTTACTCAGTTTCAGGCAATCTCATTTAAGTTGGCGGATATGGCTACCAAGGTAGAACTAGCCAGAAACCTACTGTATAAAGCCTGCTGGCTGAAGGACAATCAGAAACCATTTGGGAAAGAAGCGGCAATGGCAAAACTCTATTGCTCAGAAATTGCCAAAGAAGTAGCGGACGATGCCGTCCAGATTCACGGAGGCTACGGTTTGATGGGTGAGTATGATGTAGAGCGTTTTTACCGCGACCAGCGCATCCTGCAAATCGGCGAAGGCACTTCCGAGATTCAACGATTGGTGATTTCAAGATATATTGGTTGTTAGCAATACAGAACGTTAGAATGAGTGATTAGATAGTATTATACTATTCACTCATTCCTCTATTCAAGAAACTTAAAATATGGTCAAAATCACGGAATGCCCCCGCGATGCGATGCAGGGAATTGAGACGTTTATTCCTACCGAAGATAAAGTGCGCTATATCAACGCCATCCTGAAAGTTGGGTTTGATACAGTAGACTTCGGTAGCTTTGTCTCACCCAAAGCCATTCCGCAAATGCGAGATACAGCCGAGGTACTCAGCCAGCTCGAGCTGAGCCCTTCTAGTTCTAAATTATTAGCCATTATTGGCAATCAGCGAGGAGCTAATGATGCTGCCCAGCACGATGAGATAACTTATTTAGGTTTTCCATTTTCCATTTCCCCCACCTTTCTAAAACGGAATATTAATTCTACTGTAGAACGCTCCTTTGATTTGGTAAAAGAATTACTGAACATCTGTAGTAAGCATAATAAGCAGTTGGTGACTTACATTTCCATGGCTTTCGGAAACCCTTACGGAGACAATTGGGACACTGAGTTGCTGCTGCACTGGGTTGACCAATTGCACCTAATTGGAGTACGCCGAATTACTCTAGCCGATACAGTAGGAATCGGTCAGGCCACGCACATCAGCACTGCTCTATCTATCGCTATTCCAGCGTATCAGGAAGTTGATTTTGGACTACACTTGCATACCAAATCTACTGACTGGCGAGAGAAGATAGATGCCGCTTACCAAAGCGGTTGCCATTACTACGATGGGGTTCTTAGCGGACTGGGTGGTTGTCCTATGGCCGGCCCCGATTTAGTTGGTAACATCCACACCCGCCACTTACTCGATTACTTCGAGAAAAAAGAAGCACTAGGTAACCTGAACCAATCTGCTTTTGAGCAAGCAGAACAAATTGCGATGGAGATTATTGGTTAGTGTTTTAGTATTGTGGTGCAGAGTGTTAAAGCGACCGTCGCACGGTATTCAAAATTACGCGCACACATGAATACACGAACACATAAACACAAATCGCAACGGAATATTACATTTCAACCTAAACCCAATACCCCTAGCCCTATTTTTGCGTTTTACTTTCGCTAAAAGGAGTAACTTTGCGCCAAATTTTCTAAGCATGAAGAAGAATATTGCCGTAGTAGCCGGAGGTAGTTCCAGCGAATACGTCATCTCCATGAAAAGCGCCGGGCTGATTATGGACTGTATTGATGCCAGTCGGTTCAATCCTTACTTAGTGGTGATGGAAAAAGACCAGTGGTACGTAAAGCATGATAATCACTCTTACCCGGTTAACCGCGCTGACTTTTCCTGGGAGAGGGATGGTCAGACTATCCACTTTAATCAGGTGTACAATATTATTCACGGCACACCCGGCGAAGATGGGAAAGTGCAAGGGTACTTTGACTTACTAAGCATTCCGTACACTGGCTGCGATGTAGTAACCAGTGCTATCACTTTTAACAAAAGTATCTGTAAACAATTGGTGAGGAGCCACGGTATCACGACTCCCCAATCCGTAGTACTTCGGCAACACCTGCCTTACTCAGTTGATGAATTAACGAAAGAACTACAATTTCCCTGCTTTGTGAAACCCAACAACGGCGGCTCAAGTTTTGGAGCAAGCAAGGTAGACCAACCCACCGATTTGGCTAATGCCATTACAAAAGCCTTTGAGCACGATCACGAAGTACTAATTGAAGAATATATTCTTGGTACTGAACTCACCTGTGGTGTTTACTGGGACGGTGAAATGGCACACGCTTTGCCCATTACCGAAATAGTGACCAAAAATGCTTTCTTTGACTTTCAAGCCAAATATGAGGGCGCATCTGAAGAAATTACCCCAGCTCGAGTGGATGAAGAAACAACTCAGAAATGCCAGAGGTTAACCGAACGGGTTTATACCGTGCTTGGGTGTCGAGGTTTAGCCCGGATCGATTATATTTTGCGGGAAAGCGAACTATACTTCATTGAAGCGAATACTACACCAGGTTGTTCACCCGAAAGTATTATTCCGCAGCAAATTAGGGCAGCTGGACTAGACATTAAAAAAATTATTAACGACCAACTGATCGATTAATACTCAAACCACTGATAATTCATGAAACTATTAACCATTCGTTCATGGCAAGGTCTACTCATTCACTTGGGAATTATGGCCGGACTTACTATTGCGGCGGTGCTGATATTCTTTAACAGCTACCTTCCTTCTACTACTAATCACGGGGAAACGGTAACTGTACCTGACCTTGAAGGGTTGCATATCGATGAGATCAACGAATTTCTGACTAAGCGAAACTTAAAGTACGAAGTAACTCCCGATTCAGGTTATACCGAAGAATACCAACCGATGTCGGTACTCACTCAGTATCCGCTTCCGGGAGCAAAAGTGAAAGAGAATCGCAAGATATTTCTCAGCCTCAACGCAGTTAATCCTCCCCAGGTAAAAATGCCCCGCCTAATTGATGGGTCAGTAAAAAATGCGTCACTGCTCTTAGAAAGTTATGGCTTAGAGATTGGAAAAATCAAGTACGTTCCTGACCTAGCGCAAAATGCAGTGATAGAGCAGAACTACAATGGTGAATCTATCGAACCTGGAACATTCATTTCAAAAGGTGCTCAAATCGATTTAGTGGTAGGCGATGGGCTAGGTAACACAACTTTGGAAGTACCCGAATTAGAAGGGCTGGTGCTAGAAGAAGCCGAAGTAGTAGTTTTAGGCTCTGGACTAAAAGTAGGAAATATCTTATTCCGCGACCCTACCCTAGAGGATCGAGACCCGAAAGATGAAATGCAGCAGTCGCAAGACCGACTGGTTATTGTACAGCAAAGACCCGTAGCCGGACGAAAAATACGGATTGGCGAAGAAGTAGATATTTGGTTAGACCGTCAGGAAGAACAAGAAAATAGTATTTTAGATGAGGAAGAGGATACCTCACCGGAGATACTTTAAACCAATCAGCTACGTTCTATCTCAAACTACTCGCCTTCTTTTGAATCAGATTCTTGCATTTTTCTTCATTGTTTTTCTTCTGTTAAGCTGCTTGATCGCTGAAGCTCAGCAAAAGGGGTTACGTCTAGTACCTCTACCTTCTTCAAACCCCACATCCACCCAAGCAACCGCACGTGTAGAACGGGCTAACGCTTTAGATACTGTGCTTAACTTACCTTTCTGGGACGATTTTTCTCAGCCTATTTTTACCGGTCTGGGCTTTCCCATTCCAGATACATTAAAGTGGTTTCCCAGTAGCCAAAATACCCGAATTAATTCTGGTTTGGCTATCAACCCTCCTACTATTGGCGTTGCTTCTTTCGACGGGGTACAACTGAATGGTACCCCCTACACTACTGGCGAAGAAGATGATGCTAGTGATAGCCTGGTTTCTCGCCCTATTAATATGGCGGCGGTGCCAGAAGGAGCACGGAACTCGGTCTTCTTTAGCTTCTATTGGCAGCGACGGGGCAATGGTGAATTTCCTGACCCTGGCGATTCGCTTCGACTTCAGTTTCTTCAGAATGATAATACCTGGCGTACGGTCTGGATTGAGGATGGGGGTGATTCGCTAACTACGAGAGAATTTGCTCAAGAAATTTTTCCGGTGTTCAATCCAGCCTACTTTCACGAGCGGTTTCAGTTTCGCTTTCAGGCTTTTAGCCGCCTTACTGGAGCTTTTGATACCTGGAATGTTGACTACGTGTATCTCAATCAAAATCGATCTGAACGTAATACTGCTTATCTCGATCGGGCGTTGACTAAGCCGCCTACCTCGCTATTTGGGGAATATACTGCCATTCCAATTGAGCAATTCCGAGCCGACCCTAATCGGTATTTAGGAGTTTCCGCAATTGAGTTTTTCAACTTAGGAGTAGAGTTACAGCCCATTCGTTACACTACAACTATAAGAGACACAGTAAGTAATACACAAGTTATCGTGAATGACTCCACGGCCATTAGCCCTGTACCTACTGGTTTAGAAAGACGTACCATTACCGCGAACCCTCTGGACATTAGCCAGTTCGACCTTAGTGCTGATTCATTATATCTGGAAACTGAGGTTGCTCTTGCAGCGGGCGATACTATTTTTGAAAATATTATTGATTATCGGATAAACGATACTGCCCGAGCAGTTTTTGCGCTAGACGACTGGTTTGCTTACGATGATGGTGAAGCCGAATTCGGAGTAGAAATTAATCAGCAAGGCGGAAAAGTAGCTTATCAGTTTGTAGCTCCACAAGAAGCCTTGCTAACCCATATTGATATCCATTTTCCTAATTTAGATCAAAACCAGCGCACCCCTATTCAGTTACTGGTCTGGCGCAGCTTAGCTGATTCAGTAGGTAATGAAGTACTCCTTCGATCCGTAAATGCCTCTTCAATTCCAGCCTCAACGTACAATGGGTTTACCGCCTACGAATTAGCCGTAGACGGCACTCCTTTTTATGTTTCAGTGCAAGATACTTTCTATATCGGCTATGAACAGCAAAGTGATCAGTTCGTTGCCGTTGGTTTTGATAAAAACACCGATACTAGCGAGAAAATGTTCTTTAACGTTAATGGTAATTGGGAGCAAAATCCTGATCTGAGAGGCAGCCTTATGATACACCCTCGCTTTGACCGGGCTCAGGCCGATTTTATTCTTAGCCTTCCCCAAATTCCGGTGGAGCCTAAACCTACTGAGCCTTCACTAAAAATCTACCCTAATCCTACAAATGGGCTAATTTGGATAGAAGGGGAAGTGAATTACCTACTGGTACTCAATCTCTACGGACAGAGGCTAAGAGAATACACTAATTTGGTAAATAAAACTTCTCTGGATTTATCAGGATTACCACCAGGGATATACATCCTGAAAGCAAACAAAAATGGGGTGATCAGCTCCCACAAAATTTTGCTTCGCTAATTACCCCAGTCACTTTTTCTCACCCCTTGCTAGGCTACACCAACCATAGATTCCACCAATTCTAGTTTGTAATTATCTTGTGCTTGTAGATAACCAACTTTAGGTATTAGTGTTGCACCGTACTTTTTCTTCTCCTGTCCGGCCGTCACTCCCAGGTAAATCCGTTGCTTATTCAAAGCCCACGCCCGCATGGTAGCCTGATATAAGATATGTTTGTAGAGCTTGTATTCCCGCGAGTACCGATAGTCCATGCCTAGCAGTACGCCGCAGTAGCTTTGTTGGGTCTTATACGTAAATGCCACTCCAACCAATGATTCGTCTTCAGAGTCAAGCAAACTGCCTTTCAGGCGAAATAAGATAAACTCCCAATTCGGATCGTGGTTCATACTCTCGAATAAACGGAATGGAAACTCCACATTATTGAAAGCCAGGTTATTCTGACTCACTCCCTGGTAAAGTTGATAAGAACGAAATAGCTCTTCCGCCTCTAATGTTTCTTTTATCTCAACATCAAAGCAAGATTGTGTTTTAAGCACATCTTTTCGCACGTGCGCCCGAGATTTACGAGAAAGCCGACCGAGGTATTCTTCTTCGCTGTTCCAATCAAGCTGTTGAACAACCGCACTCTCTGGCAATGCTACCTGTAAATATCCCTGGGTATGAAATAAACGGTTTAGTTCTTTGTCGTCTGCCATTATATCCCGGACAATCACGGTGCTGCACTGATATTTTTCTTTAAGTGATTCTAACTCTAAACTCATCATTTTGAGCGCATCACCGTACTGAGGATGATTTTTATCCAAATACATATGCTCACCATCTGTGATTAGCGACCCCATAGATAATACTCGCGATGTTAAGTAATCAGGATTTACCTTTCTCACTTGTTCAGCCTGCTCGGAAACCGAAGAGTCAGCCAACACATCATCGTTCCAGAGAGCCGCAGTGAAAAACGTAGCTAATACAGTCTGACCTTTACTGTCTTTTATGCGTAAATACACAAAATCCCAATTATTCTTAGAGTCAGCATGGTCAGAAAACACATCTTCGTAGAAACTAAGTGCATTCCAATCAAAAGCCCCTTGCTCACCTAGCAAACTATTCCATTCTTCAGGGTCGATATCTTTAATGGTATTTGATAATTGTAGCTTCAGGTTTTCCTGAGCAATGGAGTGTACCTTGGCTTCACTCTCTTCTGGAATTGCCAATTTGAATGCCTTCCGCACCTGATTTAGTGAATACCCTTCTTTTTCCAGCGCTTTAGGATAGTGGTATTCCATCGCCTCTACTAGTGCCTTAATTTCATCAGGCTGGTTATGACGAGAAATAGTAAACCGAATTCCAGTATTTTTTACGGGTACTACCGGAAAAGTAGCCACGTTTGTGTAAAAACCATCGTTCATTAAACGTTTGGCAAATTCATAAGAAACCGCCGGAAGAGCCGCTCCGATAAAATGCACCGGACATACATTTTCCTGAATCAGTGGTAAATCTGTTTGGCGGATGAGCTGATTACATAATGCTACTTTTTGCGATAAATCACGCTGAAGGTCATAAATCTCATCAGACAAATGGATTTTCGCAGAGGCTAGCGCTGCCGCCACACTGGGTGGCTCTAGTTGAGCTGAAAAGGTTTGGGGGCCACCAAAGATTTTAAATGCTTCGTACAGATCATCATCACCGAAAGCTACTATGCCACCGCTGGCTCCAAATGATTTGCTAAGTGTTCCAACTAATACAATACGCTCCCGGAGCTTTCCAAGCTTACTCATGACATAACCAGCTCCGTGTTCACCTGCCCAACTCATACCGTGTACGTCATCAATATACAAATGAAGCTGAGGGTAACGATCCATTAGAGGCAACAGCTGATCAAGTGGCACTACATCACCAAACATAGAGTATACCCCGTCAGCAGCGTACCAGATTTTCTGGTGTTTATTCCTCAACCGCTTCAGCATATCTTCCAGCATGTTAACGTCATTATGCTTAACTAACTGTACCGGAATACCCCGCGCTTTTAGTAACTGGCTAGCGTTTTGCACACTAGCGTGTACTTGCTGATCGAGAATGAGCACATCTTCATCGCGCACAATCGTAGGAATCACTCCAATATGAGCCAATGTGCTATTTTTGGTAATTACAATGGGGCGATTGTATATCTTTTGTACTGCTTCTTCTAGCTCTTTATAGATGACAAACGAAACGTAGGTTTTAGAGAGAGGGAACTGGGTACCGTACCGCTGAATCGCATCAATGGCTGCATCTTTCAACCGCTGGTCTTGCCCTAACCCTAGATAACCAGTAGTACCGAAGTGAAATAGCTTCTTGCCTTTTACCTGAATGTATCTACCATTAAAGTAGCTCCCCTCTGTGTATAAGTGAACTAAACCCTCTTTTTTGGCATTTAGGATTAGATCACCGATAGTATCCAGCAGATGATTATGCTTCGATTTTGCCATTGTTGATAGTTTTTTTTACTTGTTAGTGGTTCAACAAGATTATGCAAATTAGCTTTGGGTAAATAAGCGCAAAAACATCTACTCTCACATGCGTAAGTATTTTCCCAATAATTATTCTTTTTAATGAAGTACTCATGTACTATTGATGTATGAAAGAACAAATTTACGAAAATGAGTATATCACTTTTCAGTTTCACAATGGTGTACTACACGGAAAATATAAGACTCCTACCATCACATTAGATATTGCTAAAAGTGCTACAGATTTTAGAAGGGAAATCACTAGAGGAAAAAAGATTCCAGCCATTGCTGATATCTCTTCTGTAAAGCACGTCGATAAAGCCACGCGAACATTCTTTTCTTCTTCTGAAGCAGGTGGTGACTTAACAGCTTTAGCTGTCATTCTTAACAATCCAGTCACTCGTATGATGGGTAATTTTTTCGTTAAATTCTACCGCCCTGAGTACCCTTTTAAGTTTTTTACTAACTTAACAGAAGCAACCGAGTGGATTGAAGAGTTTGCTGACTAGCTATGCAGTTAATCAATCGATATTGTACGGCGACCCTCACTGACGGTATTGTTCACGTTCAGTACAGACCCTTCTTGCATATTACCCTAGAAGATGCCCAATTTATTGTAGAAGATCGTATCCGATTTTTTAAAGATTTACGATTTCCCGTGCTTATAAAAGAGGCGAAAATTAAAAGTATTGATAAGGCAGCCCGACATTTTTTATTTGATACTCAACTTGGCTTGAAAAATATTAATGCAATTGCTTTTATTGAGTCGAATAAAGTAGACCGGATGATCCTAAAAATGATTTTTCATCAATATACTCCGTCTATACCACATAACTCTTTTCAGTCTGAAGCTAAAGCCTTAGTTTGGCTTGCCCAACACCGATAAAAGATTCAAATATATGCCCAAACAACGAGATAAACGCATTGACGCTATTAATCGGGCACTACTGGAAATTGCTGAGGGGAACTTCCGGCACTTAGCACCTGTATCAGATAATTTCGATGATATAGATGCTATTGCTTCTGGGGTTAATATGTTGAGCGAAGAGTTGCGGGACACTGTCATCTCTCGTAACTATCTCAATTCTATTTTGCGGGGTATTGTTGATATGCTCATTATTTTTGATACTGATCTGCGTATTAAGCAAGTAAATCAAAAAGTATGTGAGTTATTAGCTCAACCTGAGTCCCACTTTCTAAACCAACCACTTGATACTCTTTTTGATGGAAGAAAAGCAAAGTTTATTAAAACTCTCAAGGATTCTCTATTGAAAAAAGAGCAAGTGTATAACCTAGAAACCAGGTTCAAAACCGCTGGCTCCGGTCGTCTTCCAGTTACTGTTTCTTTATCTACTCTCCGGAATAACCGCGAATGTATTGGCTACGTACTCATTGCCAAAGACCTAAAGCAAATACAACTTACTTCTGATGCACTACGTCAAAAAAATGATGAGTTAAAGACGCTAGTGTATCGAGTATCGCACGACTTAAAGGGGCCATTAGCTAGTATGCAAGGGCTTCTTCAGGTAATTGAGCAAACTGAAACTGACTTACCTACGCTGAACTACTATATCTCTCTCATTAAGCAAAGTGCCGACAAGCTTCACTCTACCCTGATGGGCCTTCTAGAAATTGGAATTGCCGATCGCACCAAATTAGATGTACAGAAATTTGATGTAGCTGATTGTATTTATGATGTAATTAATAGCTTATCAAACTATCCAAATCGCGAAAAAGTAGAGATTACTCTGGAAGCCAATACATCTGTAAGATTCACCAGCAGCGAGAAATTATTCCGATCAATTTTTCAAAACTTGGTAGAAAATAGCATTAAGTACCATAGATATAGAAATAATACACCATATATTAAAATAAATGCTAAACCATGGCGAGGTGGCATTGACATTATGGTAAAGGATAATGGAGCAGGAATGAATAAAGCAGTGTTGGATCGGGCGTTTGACATGTTTTATCGAGGTAACCATACTTCTTCGGGAAGTGGTTTAGGACTGTTTATAGTAAAGTCCAATATTGAGAAGTTGGGAGGAGAGTTAAAAATTAAAAGTAAGCCCAACCAGGGCACTGAAGTAAAACTTTACCTACCTTCCCTTGATAAATTTTGATTTGGAATGCCCACTCCTTCTTGGCTATTACTTAGAAATACTCCTGAGGACGTCGTTGCTACTCCTTTTTTAAATGACCAAGCTTGTCAAAAACTTTTTTCATATGCTAAGGTCTCTGCTGACCGTCCGTCTTACACTATCTGGCTCACCCAGATTGAGCAAATTCATCAGTTCGTCTATCGTATCCCTGATTTGGCATGGGAGCTAATGGACTACGCCACTGAACCTCTGTCGTTGGTATATTCTCACGTTAAACCATTTCTTTCTGAAGAACCTGCTCCAGCGGAGGTATGCATACGATTGATTAATGAACCGCCACTGCAAAAAGTATTATCAAATAGATATGCTTGGCTAAACATTGCACTAGATGTGCTTTCTCAAGAAATTTCTATCACCGATAAGGTGAAGAAGGAGATAAATATCAAAAATAAAGCAATGCCACATCGTGCAATCAAGATAATGCGAGTCTATGATAATGGCGAGTTCTCTTTTATACCTTAGCGAGATATATTCTTAGCTCTAATTGAGTGAAGGTATTGAAAGGCAATTGTACCAATTGTTTCAGTACGATTAGTCCGCACTTCTTCTAAAGAGTTTGACTTGTTGTGCTTATTCATGACTATATCAGTTTGTTGCTCTCAATATAAGCAAATATTCTTAAAAAAAGAATTTATTCACAAAAAAAGCATTATTGGGTGTATAGTAGCTGCAGGAATTAGAATCAGGAATTGGGTAACTTATTGCCCACGCTTCATTACTAACTGAGGATTTTTTTTCTCACTTCACTATCCTTTACCTTCAAAAAACTCATTTTTCAGCGTTGGCAGCGTAATTGCCTTAGTGTAAGTAAGTGAGGGCACATGTAGTTTAGATTTTTTAGTCTCTGGTCTCTCTTTGAGACCCACACTAAGCTACATACACAACATTGAAAAGGCGATACACCAAAGTATCGCTTTTTTTGTTTCTTCCTAACTTAATCCGCAACAGTGATCAATAAGTCTACTTAGACTCTCTATTCCGGCCTGTATTGCCTTACTTTTCCACTGATCATCTTCGGGACTAAACGCATCTCTCAAACGAATAGCGGATGCTCGTCGTTTATCGGCTTGATACTGGTAATAGTAATTTTCTTCCCGTAAATATTGCAAGATTTTCACTGAGCCCATTGTACCTATTTCCTGCGTTAGAATCAAGCAATCATGAGACGCATAAAACTGCTTTAAGTAGGCTACCAAACTACCCTGGGTTTGATAACTTAGCGCTTTATTTGCCTGAGTCAAGATTACTAACTGTCCTAGTAATGACTCAGCCAGATACTTTTGTTCTTCAGAAGTAGACTCTAGATAGAAGGAAGACTGACCAAATTTACCCAGCCCTGTATGAAAGTCAATTCCACGAATTATCTGATATTCACCTAAGTATTGCTGAAAAAAAGAGCATAGTAAGCTAGTTTCGGCAGCCTGCTGCTCACCACCGAAAAACAGTCCTCTAAGATCGTAGTACTGCCCTTGGGCAATGGCTTGCTGCAACTGGGAGAAGCCGTACTTAATAATTAGTTTGAGTGCACGTAGTTTAAAAAAAGCCAATTTCTTAGAAGTACCAGGGTTTAAAAAAGGAGATAACTGATCGTATAAAGGATGAGTAGGTAGGTTGTCAAAAGAAGCTAAAAAGTTTCGGTTAAGGTCGATGTTTTGAGCATTCCAGCGACGCAAATGGCGCATTCCAAATGGGTTTACGCAATGGATTAAGGCAATACTAGGTAAGTTGGGTGATACTACCCAAGTATCCAAAAAAGTACACTGTACTGCCGATCCAGGAAAGGCTTCTACTCCGTGTACTCCCGAGCTGTGAATGACCAATTTCTCACTACTTCCTCGCCAAAGCGCAATATCAATAAACAAATCACTAGCTTCATCCACTGGTAATGTATAAAGCTTCCAACCTTTCTCAGTAGCTAACTCCCGAAAACGAGTGCGGGCAGCACCATAATCAGCAGGGTAGTTTGGTAGCTCACCCATTAGCGAATGTCTGTATTTGCTGACGAATTTGTTGCCACTGATTAGTAGAGCGATATTCTTTAGCTATTAGTAGATGCTTTTTGCCCCACCGCTGCCAAAAACCCGATGCTACTATCAATAGCTCCCAATTGTTAAGTTCTTTTACTTCTATAAACTTACGCAGACCTTGGGGTTGCACCAACTCATCCCATCGATCGCAAATAACCAATGTAGGTACATTAAAGCGAGAGGTTTCCATACTATCTAACTCGCGACTAATGGAAAATAAGACTTTATACGCCCCTAGCGATACCCCAAGTTGGGCTTTATAGTTTTTAGGGGTAAACGAAGGAATCGTCACTTGATCAAAGGTTTCTTTCGGAATCATCGTAGGGATTCTTGTCCACTGCTGGAATGCCAGAGCGGGTGCTAGTAGTATCTGTTTGCGCGGTGCTACTACTTCCCCTTTTCCCAATAAATACGTCATCAGTAAACCTCCTAGTGAATAACCCAGATAAATGACTTCAGCATGATGCTGTTGCGCCGCTTGGTACTGTTCGCGAAAACTCTCTAGCCAACGATTAGCCGCATCTCGCGATAGCTCTTCTCCTTCATCATGACCAGGTAGTTGAATGACCGATCTATGGTCTTGGAGCCACCCCAATTCGTCAGCTAACGACTGCATTACAGTTGGCTGCACATTCAGACCGTGGGCTAAAATATAGTGAGGAGAAGGTGAAGACATAAACACTTAGTTAAGGAATACTCAATGAAGCGATTTAAAGTTTTACTAGTTGCTTGATCCAAACGTGAATGCAGAAGATGT
>ERZ1740060.71-NODE-71-length-96490-cov-12.338456_pt1 | contig 96490 bp, 88 predicted proteins | sample MGYA00581743_ERZ1740060 | MGnify/ENA primary metagenome ERZ1740060 (study PRJEB43018, sample SAMN04849235) | marine metagenome | isolation source: floating plastic debris | place: Pacific Ocean | collected 2008-08-27 | study: EMG produced TPA metagenomics assembly... | reverse complement strand
TGAGCGGGATGATCTCCGCCATCGGGAGTATTGTCTAACTTTAACTCTACCAATATGGTACCATTGTTCCGTTGGGAAAAGATCGCTTCTCCCTTGATGCTAGGAATTGCCAGTGAATCTAATGTATAAGTTATTGACTCTCCCGTTAGTGCATTCTGCCCGATATCGCCCTGAGCTACAATTGTTGCTAAATTATCGGCACTTAGGTGTACATTGATGTAACCATTATACTCTAGCAACTCATCGTAAGTAATGGGAGTTGCATCATCAAGAGCAGTGATATTAGCCACGCTCATACCCGTAGTGCCGTTCACCGGGGAGAAAGAGAATGCAATTCCACCTCCCTCAATCGCAGTGTTGAAATGAATATGCGCGGGATGCTCACCACCTTCGGGTGTTCCTTCTAACGAAATAGTTGCTAAAGTTTCGCCATTCTTACGCTTCTGGAAAACAGCTTCTCCCTTGATACCCGTTACCGCTCGCTCTATCAGTGGATAAGTTACCTGATCATCGGTAAGTTCATTTGCTCCAATATCACCTTGTACAATCAGAATTGCTAAATTTTCAGCACTTTCGTGTACGTTCACGTAGCCATCAAAATCGAGTAGTTGCTCGTAGGTGATAGCCGAACCATCATCGAGAGCTTCAATGTGGGTTAAGCTAGTTCCAGTAGTTCCACTCACTGGAGTAAAACTCACCGCAATTCCCCCACCTTCCACGGCATTGTTATTATGAATATGCGCCGGGTGACTAGCACCATCAGTGAGGTTCTGTACACTATCCAACGTTAATGTGGCCAGGGTTGCACCGCTTTTACGCTGCTCCAATAGTAGTGAACCCGTGGTTCCAGAATTGTCGCGCAGAGCTAGAGCATATTCTTGAGAAGTTCCGGTTAATTCATTTCCTCCAATGTCTGACTGAGCTATCACTGTAAGATCATTGGGGCTACGGTGTAAATTAATATGCCCATCAAAATTCATCAACTCTTCAAAAGTAATAGCCGTGCCTGCATCGGTTTGCGTAATGGTGGTAGTGCTTTGACCAGTAGTACCTGATACCGTTACCGACTCTAGAGAAATTACTATATCCCCCCCCTCCAACACGGAGTTAGCGTGAATATGAGAAGGATAAGTGTTACCGTTTTCTGCTCTTGCTAGAAATAAGGTGGCTTCAATGGAATTATCATCATTCTCAACGAACCTGATAAAGGCACTGATTTGAGAATCGTTGAGAGGGGATAGTTGGTAGCTAAAAAATGGCCCTATTGGGGTAGTTCCAGCGTCATCGTCTTCATTACAGGAAGTGAAAAGAAAACTGAGTGTTACCAACAAAGATAATAGTGGGGTTCTAACAATAGAGTTAAAAATCTTCATTACCGAAAAATGTTAAGAGTTGATAGTTTAAAATAGTTGTCAAAATTATCAAAACTGGTATGACTTGTTTGTTTAATTTACTGTTTAAATTGTACTTTGTTTATTGTTATCAGAGGCGTGAGTGAACGCAACTAGTTGCTGTATATTACATAACCCATACTACGACTATGACCTACTAACCTTATAATACTTTAGCTGATTTTACAATTGTGATTTGTTTAAGAATAAGCTCTTCTCTGGACAAATGTATGTGATCTACTATATTCTCTAATCGACTTTACCGTAGCGCATAAACTGCTCATCTTGGTAACACCAAGCCCACTTTTCTCCTGGTTCGGCCGAGATAACTACCGGATGATGAGAAGCATGGAAGTGTTTGGTAGCATGTTTATTGGGAGAGCTATCGCAGCAGTGGGTTTTTCCGCAGGTTTGGCAGGTGCGTAAATGCACCCAGGAATCGCCAGTTTTCACACATTCTTCGCACACGTACTCATTAGCAGTTTTCAAAGAATTTGAATCAAAATGTTCACAAGGAGGTTGAGCCATTGTTTAAGTGTTTAGGACTTCAATCTATTTTGGAATGATGTTTAAGCCGCTGCGGTGCGGTTTTCAAAGTTATTCATGAGTACACGGGCGCGGTAATCGTACAAATACCTAAATACAGTAATTTACGCTTTAGGTTATATATCTTTAGCTAATTTTACTCGTAACGATGAGCCTTCATCGCTCACCACAATCACTTTTTCGCCCTGGTCAATGTAATCGCCTCGGGTGTAGGCATCGAGCAGTTCTTCATCGATCAGAATTTTTCCGCTGGGGCGTAGTATGGTGTAGGCTTCTCCCTCTTTGCCTAAAAACGAACCGACCTTAAAGTTGGCCGTATAACCTTCAGTACTGGCTTGGGTACCTTGCAAAGCGACTCGCTTGAAAAACGCACTATTTGTGAGACGCACCCCTCCGAAGAACATAAGTAAAATTGCCCCGAAAAACCCAGCTAGAATAGTGACCAGTGCTTGGGTAATTTCCTCGAAATCGACAAAGAAAAAGTCGAAATTATTATTGTTAAGCATAATTAGCATGAGCGAGCCGATGACTAGTGTAATGCCTCCAATACCCGCTACACCGAAACCCGGGATGACTAAAACTTCTAACGCAATAAGGGCTACACCTAAAATGAGAGCGGCAATCTCCCAGTTGGCTGCCAAACCGTTGAGATAGTAGGGCGTGAGGTACAGAACTAAAGCAACAAACGATGCCAGGATTGGAAAGCCCACGCCGGGAGTCTGTAACTCGAAGTACAAGCCACCAATCATAATCAGAATGAGTAGCCCGCTGATAAATGGATTGAGGAAGAAGGATACCGCTTTGTCAACGGTGCTGGTTTGAAAAACGGTTAGATCGTAATCTTCCACTCCGGCTCTTGCCAACAGTTCCTCAATACTGCTCACCTGAGCTTCGCAGTAGCCGTACTGAATAGCTTCGGAAGTAGAAAAAGTAATTACCTCACCCGCCTCTGAAATACTATCTATTTCTAGAGTTTCATCTACCATTGCCTCGGCAATTTGCGGATCGCGACCGTTGGCCTCGGCAGTAGAGCGCATAATGCCGCGCATATACGATTGATACTTGTCGGGAGCCGCCTCACCTGTCCCGCCGTTGACTACCGTAGCAGCCCCAATGCTGGCTCCAGGAGCCATATAAATGCTATCGCAGGCAATAGAGATCAGTGCTCCAGCCGAAGCCGCATCTTTGTTGATAAAAACGTACACAGGTTTTTCGTACTCCAACATACGGGTGCGGATTTCGTCAGCATCGTACAGTGCTCCACCGTAAGTATCCATATCAATCACAATGTAATCGGCTTCCAGATTCTCAGCTTCCTCCAGTGCTAAGTCTACGTAATGGCTGGTACGAGCATCAATCTCAGATTGAATCTCCATTACCATTACCTGGGTTTTATTGGAAGACTGACCTACGGCGTGATGAATAGACCAGGCAAAAAATATCCAGCCAATTAAAATGTAAAGTGTATAGTATTTTTTCGGCATAACTCTCTTTTTTGATAAGGATAAATTGTTAGCCATTCCTTCCTATCTTTATCCGGTCAGACAGCTCTAACTAGTATACGTAAAAAACCACAGTCTTGCCGAAAAAGTTAAGATCAGCGTTTTCATTCTCTTTCCAGGCATCAGTTTGGAAAACCGTAATAGACGCAGCGGGTACGCGACTTTTTCTAGAATTACGCCGGACAGAAGATAAGCAGCCGCATTTCGCTGCCGTTGATCTTACTTCCGGTCAGCTACTTTGGAAAGATTTCACGTTGGCTACTCCAAACGGGTGGATTACTCTACACAGTGCTGACGATCAATATCTGGTATTTCAGGCATTTACTGATACCCACAATCCTGAAAAAAAGTCGTACTATTTGGTAGAAATTGCTACACAGAAAGTGATTCAATCCTCAAATTATAGCTCGGTAGCAAGTGGTGAAGCTGATAAACAAAAAAGTGTGAAAAAACAGAATAATGGTATGCGGCAACCGTTTTTTTATGCAGAAGATCAGCTGTATTTCACTACAGTAGCTAACTTTATAATATCGTTGGGCTTGGATAAGCCCGTGGGAGGATGTGAGTACCTAGAATGCGAAAACTATATCGGAATAGCGTACTATGTGTCAACCAAGCAGAAAGGGGAATTGGCGAACTATTTGCTTATTGTTAATCAGGTAGGAGAGATTTTATTGCATATGTATTTGGAAAAATCGGTGCCTCAGCCTGGTTTAGGCACATTTTTCGTTGTTCAGAATCAGCTTATTGTTGTTGAAAATAAAACCCGATTAGTGAGTTATGAATTACCCTAACTACCTGGTTAAAGTAGCAGCTTTCTTTCTTTTAAAAGGAGGTAAAGGAGTTTTTATGGGAATAGCTTTACTATCATCGCTGACTACTTATGCCACTTCATTTTCTGTAGACTCTATAGGACTGGAGCGGCGTAATGGCGAAACCTACGTATTGCATCAGGTAGATCAGGGCGAGACCCTATTTTCGCTTTCCCGTCAGTACAGTGTATCTATTCAGGAGATTAAAGATGCTAATCCGGAAAAAGACGTGAGTAGCCTCTCAATAGGTGATACGCTGCGAGCTCCGTTATTTCCCGATTTGAGTCGAGGAGAAAAGACATTGCACACAGTGCAGGAAGGAGAGACTCTCTATCGCCTCGCTAAACAGTATGAAGTTACCACCGACCAGATTAAAACTTGGAATGCTCTAGGGTTAGAACCGCTGAAAATCAACCAATTGATTGTGATTTATCAGCCGCAGCCTCCGGTAGCCGCTGTAGATACTACTCGTTATATTACCCACCAGGTGCAGGAAGGAGAAACATTGTACGCCATTGCCCGGGCTTATCAAGTTCCAGTAGCTACGCTTATGGAGAGTAACGAACTGGAGACCGAAAGCATAAAGCTAGGTCAGATACTAGCAATTCGCGAGAAAAATCTGGTACCGATACCCGAAGTAAAAGTAGAACCAACTGCTAGTACAGCTCCAACACCCACTCGCCGAATCAGTCGTTCGGAAGCCTTGCGCCGGGAGCGAGAACGCTACGAGCGTATTCGTCAGGAGGAAGAAGAGACTATTGCTTCCTACAAAAAAGTCTCTAGCAATGGTTTTGCCTCGGTTATTGAAGGAAAGCTAAATACCAAAAAATACTTAGCCCTGCACCGTAGCGCTCCAGTCGGTACTATTTTACGAGTTCGTAATGAGATGAACGATATGAGTATCTTTGTTCGGGTAGTCGGTAAGCTACCCGACACTGGGGTTAACAACAAATTAGAAATCCGTCTCACCCAATCTGCCTACGATAAACTCGGTGGCATCAACCAACGCTTTCCGGTAGAGATTACGTATGTGGAGTAATTGGCAGTAAACTTTAGTGTGAAGAATCTGATAAATGTAGTCTGGAGCCTTATCGTATTTTCTGTTTTGACGATTCTAATCCAGATCGGGGGGGTAATTTATCTGGTCTCTGCCTTTGTTACTCGTAAACAAGCAAAACGGAGATCTTTAAAGAGAATAATCACTTTCTCTGTCTTTTACCTTTTAGCCACTTACTTGATAATTCTGAGTATTGCTCCACTCTTTGGACGAGAAAAAATCAAGAATTCTGAATTAGTACAAGCTCATTCTTTATTCTATGGACTCACTAATCGGAATTACGTCAGACTAGAGTTAAACCAAGTTATTCAGAACATAGCGACTGTTTTTGAAAAACAAAATCCTGGAATCAAACTGATTTATCTGGATGCTAACTTTCCCTTTTTTGATGGCTTCCCACTTCTTCCTCACCTAAGTCACGATGATGGAGGTAAAATAGATATTTCTTTTGTGTACAAAAATCCGGATGGTCAATTGACTAATAAAAAAGTTTCGGTAAGTGGCTACGGTATTTACGAAGAGCCAATGAATAGTGAGTATGATCAAATTACTGATTGTAAGAATCAGGGCTACTGGCAGTACGATTTGCCTAAATATTTGACTTTTGGCAGCATTAATGAAGAAGTATCTTTCTCGGAGCGAGGAACTAGGGAATTGGTCAACTTAATAGCAAGTCAAAGGTTGGTAGGTAAAATCTTCATTGAGCCTCACTTGAAGAATCGCCTGAACTTAACGAGCGAAAAAATACGATTTCATGGATGTCAAGCCGTGCGCCACGGCGATCATATCCATTTTCAACTAAGATGATAACTATCAAACCATCCCGGAATTTATTGGGTTAAATATTTGTATACCAATACGTAAACTATTTATCCGAAAAGGTATTAGTTTAGGACATCAACATCCTATTATCATACAACTAACGCCTTATTTAACCATCCAATCTGCATATGTCGCCAAAGCAAACTTCTTCTAAGAAATTTCTCAATTATCTCTGGACAGGGATTTTTTCTGTTTTCTACCCAATAATCATGGCGTTTTCGCTGCTGTTTGTAGGATTGGTCTGGGTATTCTCTACGTTATCGTGGCTACTTACATCGCTGTACTATAAAATCTTTCCTGGTCAGGGCAAGGCTGCTGATAAGCCGGTAGCACCCAATTGGCAGTCGTTCTTCAGCACAGATAATTTTCAACTGGAGCGGTTACTCAAAGAAGAAATCATGTTTGGCCCTGCCTACTACAAACTGCGGGCAATGCCAAACAACGTAGAATCGCTGGCGAAAGGCTTTTTCGGCGATTTTAAGTATCCTTGTTTCGACGGGGTTCTGCTGCAAAAATTCAACACCATCATCCCTAAAGAATTACCTGACTTTGATTTGGTCTTTTTGAACTTGAAAACTGGACAGCTAAAATATATTGAGACCATAAAATCATTTAGCTGGAGCGTTGAAGAATCGGGCCGGGGCATTATTGTGCGTTGGCAAGATGAGGGCGAGACTTTTGAGCTTCGGCTAACGCAGGAGCGATTGCTTCATGCGTAATTTTGCTGAATTACGCGATTTTTTAGATGAGCAAGCCGATCGCTACAACCAGCCAAATTTTATTGAGTCTGATCCCATCAGCATTCCTCATCGGTATCAGAAGAAACAGGATATTGAGATTAGCGGCTTTGTAGCTGCCGTGCTGGCCTGGGGCCAACGAAAAACGATCATCAACAAGTGTCAGGAGTTTTTTTCTTACATGGATTATTCTCCCTACGACTTTGTTCTGAATCATCAGGAAGACGAGCTCAAACCTTTTCTAAACTTCAAGCATCGCACCTTCAATGCTACCGATGCTCTTTACTTTATCGCTTTTTTTCGAGATTTCTACCAGAAACATAATTCATTAGAAGAGGCATTTTGCGAAGGAATGACGGAAGAAGCTATCACAGTAGAAGCCGGATTGGCTCACTTCCATCGACTATTTTTTAGTCTGCCTGATTATCCATCCCGAACTCGTAAGCATATTGCCACACCAGAGCGAAATTCAGCCTGTAAACGCCTGAATATGTTTCTGCGGTGGATGGTGCGACAGGATGATCGGGGAGTAGACTTTGGTATCTGGTGTAAAATTCGCCCTAGCCAACTGGTTTGCCCCTGCGATGTTCACGTAGACCGGGTGGCTCGTCAACTAGGTTTAATCACCCGAAAGCAAACTGATTGGCGTACCGCCTTGGAACTTACTGAAAACCTGAAAAAATTTGACCCGGCTGATCCGGTAAAATACGACTTTGCCTTGTTTGGAATAGGGGTTGATGATCGGCTAGGTGCTTCAGGTGCCTAAAGTCATAGCACCAAAATGCTACCGCAGTATTTCGGTGAGATGCTTTACGCCTTCTTCGCTTACCTTATACTGACCCTGGCGCATTTTGAATACCTTTTTATAGTCCTGATTTAGCTTATTAAAGTGAGCCGTATTGGTCAGGTCAATACCGTGGTCGCGCAATAGTTTATTTACTTCCCGAGTGGTGAACGTATTTTCATTATTCTGCGATTGTATAAAGTAGCTGGCGAGTAGCACAATATCAGTTTTGTTAATGCTCTTGGGAGCCTTATAGTACAATTCACCGAATGACGATGGAATTTCCAGTCCTTCTGAGTTGGTTCTTACTGTAGCCTTCTTAGGTTGAGATTGCTCAAAGATGGATATTTGCTGGCCTTTGGACGGGGTATTTTTTTCAGCTTGTCCGCTGCCCGAAGCCTTTAAAATATCGGTAAATGCCTTAATAGTTTCCGAATAAGTGTCTACATATTGCTGAGAGCCTTCCAGTTCAAATTCGCAGTTATTCCAGGCCAAACGAATGCGAACACGATTATCTTCCATAGAATCAAGCATTTATCCATGTAACGAACGCTGCCAATATACGCTTTTTTATTGCATCAAATCAATTAGTTTTACACCTCAGTAAACGAACTAAACCACAACAGTATGAACGTCTCAGTTCAAGTTACCCCTTTGCTTGACATTGCGATCGCGGCTGGCGAAAAAATCCTGGAAATCTACCATGACAGCGATTTCTCACAGGTAGTTAACTTCAAAGACGATGACTCGCCACTTACCTTAGCCGACAAGGCTTCGCACGAAATTATCGTTGCGGGGCTCAAAGAATTCTTTCCAGACATTCCGATTATCTCCGAAGAAGGAAAAGACATTGCCTACGAAGAGCGGAAAGATTGGAATCCCTTTTGGCTGGTTGATCCGCTAGACGGTACCAAAGAATTTATTAAGCGCAATGGGCAGTTCACGGTTAATATCGCTCTAGTTCACAATCACCATCCAGTGGTGGGCGTTATCTATACTCCAGTTACCGAGGAATTATACTATGCCTCTCAAGAAGGCTACGCGTCTGATGTTGATGCTGGAACATTCAAGCGAGAGTCATTGGGCGAGCCTTATTCGTTAAGCGTAAGACATCAAGCCGAAAACCGAGTAGCGGTGCGTAGCAGTAGCCATGCTTCCGAAGAAGAAGAAGCTATTTTGAATGAGTACGGCGTTACCGAAAGTATGGCTCGCGGTAGCTCACTCAAGTTTTGTATGGTAGCCGAAGGAAAAGCCGATATCTACTATCGTCACGGTCCGACAATGGAGTGGGACACTGCTGCTGGGCAAGCCGTAGTAGAAGGTGCCGGAGGAAAAGTTCTGCAAGGCACTGGCCCAGAGTTATTCACCTATAATAAGGAATCATTAAGAAATGGCAGCTTCCTTGTACTTCCTAAGAGTTGATTTTTAATTTTGAGTAATACCCATTACTTTTGCATAAAATTTAACTTTTTGAAGAAAAAATTGAATAAATGAATAATAATTTTGCGTTAATCATGGCAGGTGGGGTTGGCACTCGTCTGTGGCCAGTCAGTCGACAGCAGTTCCCCAAGCAGTTCCACGATGTGATTGGGATTGGTGAATCACTACTACAATCTACCTTTCGCCGCCTTCAGAAAATTTGCCCTACCGAAAATATTTATATCATCTCTAACCAAGATTACTACGGGTTAATTAAGGAGCAACTACCGGAGATGACTGATGATCAGATTCTGCTGGAACCTGATTTACGAAATACAGCACCCTGCGTGGCCTACGCTTTTCATAAGATCGCTCAGAAAAATCCGGATGCTAACCTGATCGTCTCTCCCGCTGATCACCTCATTGTGAAGGAGGATGAATTTGTGCGTTTGGCAACCCAGGCACTAGATATTGCCAGTCAGAATGATTATCTGATAACGTTCGGCATTCAGCCCACCCGCCCTGATACCGGATACGGTTACATTGAGTATGAGAAGGAAACTAACGAGGGAGTACACAAGGTAGCTGCTTTCAAAGAAAAACCGGATCGGGCTACGGCTGAAGAGTTTCTGAAGCAAGGCAACTTTGTTTGGAACTCCGGTATTTTCGTCTGGAGTCGGGCGGCTATTCAGAAGAGCTACGAGCAAAATCTGCCCGAGGTAAATGATCTTTTTGCGGGAGGCAGTGAGACATATTACACGGATCAAGAAGCGGAATTTGTCAAGAAAACATACAGTGACTGTATCAATATCTCGATTGACTACGGCATTCTGGAAAAAGCAGATAACGTCTACGTGATGCCCGCTGATATTGGCTGGACGGATTTAGGAACCTGGAAATCAATTGATGGTGAACAGAAAAAGGACGATTATGGAAATAGCTTATTAGGTGAGGTGATGACCTACGGTACGAGCAATTCCTTTATCAAAGTTCCCAAAGATAAAATTGGAGTAGTGCAGGGGTTAGAGAATTATATAGTAATAATGACCGATGATGCTCTGATGATTTGTAGCAAAGATGAAGAGCAAATGGTAAAAAAATTCCTCAACGATATTAAAGCAAAAGGTTTAACCGTTTACGTATAGAATTATGAAAAAGGCACTTATCACTGGCGTGACCGGACAGGACGGCGCCTACCTTACTGAATTCCTGTTGGAAAAAGGCTACGAAGTACACGGTATCAAGCGCCGTACTTCATTGTTTAATACCGACCGGATTGATCATCTGTATCAAGACCCACACGAAAAGGATCTTCGTCTAAAGCTTCATTACGGGGATTTGACGGATTCTACGAATATCATTCGGATTGTGCAGGAAGTGCAGCCCGATGAAATTTACAATTTGGGGGCAATGTCGCACGTAAAGGTGAGCTTTGATACACCGGAATATACGGCTAACGTAGATGGTCTAGGGACACTTCGTATCTTAGAAGCGGTGCGAATTTTGGGATTAGAGAAGAAAACGAAGATTTACCAAGCCTCTACTTCTGAGTTATACGGATTAGTGCAGGAAGTACCTCAGAGTGAGAAGACGCCGTTTTATCCTCGCTCACCTTACGCTGTGGCTAAAATGTACGGCTACTGGATTACGGTAAACTACCGCGAAGCCTACGACATGTACGCGGTCAACGGAATCCTCTTTAACCACGAATCTCCGCTCCGTGGTGAAACATTCGTAACTCGTAAGATCACCCGAGCAGCCGCCCGAATTGCTCTCGGCTTGCAGGATTGCTGCTACTTAGGAAACCTGGACGCTAAACGCGACTGGGGTCACGCTAAAGATTATGTGCAAGCCATGTGGTTGATTCTTCAGCAGGAAATACCTGAGGATTACGTAATCGCTACGGGAATGACTACCACCGTGCGTGACTTTGTAAAAATGTCGTTCGCCGAACTAGGAATTGAACTGGCGTTTGAAGGAATGGCGGAAAATGAAATGGGTAAAGTAGTTCGTTGCTCTAACCCCGATTATCAGTTACCTGAAGGTAAAGTGGTTGTTCAAGTAGACCCTACGTACTACCGTCCTACCGAGGTAGAATTACTCATCGGTGACCCTACCAAAGCCAAAGAACAACTTGGTTGGGAGCTAGAGTTTGACCTGAAAGGCTTAGTAGAAGATATGATTCAGGCCGATATTGAACTATTCAAGCGGGATAAATTCTTACTGAAAGGTGGTCACAAAGTATTCAACTATCACGAATAAGCACAATCAGATCTAAATAGAGTTCACAGTGGAGAAAGAAGCTAAAATTTATATTGCCGGCCATCGGGGGATGGTCGGCTCCGCTATTATGCGGAACTTACAGGGCAAAGGCTACCAAAACTTTGTTACTCGTCGTTCAGCAGAACTGGACCTACGTAATCAGCAAGCTGTCGCCAACTTTTTTGCCGAAGAAAAACCAGATTATGTATTTCTAGCAGCGGCTAAGGTCGGGGGGATTCACGCGAATAATACCTATCGGGGTGAGTTTTTGTACGATAATCTGATGATCCAGAATAATGTGATTCATCAGAGCTACGTACAGGGAGTGAAGAAGTTACAGTTTCTGGGTTCTTCCTGTATCTACCCTAAAATGGCTCCGCAACCACTAAAGGAGGAATACTTACTTACTGGATTGCTCGAGCCAACTAATGAACCATACGCTATTGCCAAGATTGCCGGAATCAAAATGTGCGAGAACTACCGTGCCCAGTACGGTTGCGATTTTATCTCTACCATGCCGACTAACTTGTACGGCCCCAACGATAATTACGACCTCAATAACTCTCACGTACTGCCCGCATTAATTAGGAAGTTTCATGAGGCGAAGGAAAGTAAGGCTGAGAATGTGGAGATTTGGGGAACAGGCAGCCCGAAGCGGGAATTTTTGCACGTAGATGATCTAGCGGAAGCTTGCGTTTACCTGATGGAACACTACAGCGAACCCGAATTGGTAAACATCGGCACGGGTGAAGATATTGCCATCAAAGATTTAGCCCTGCTCATCAAAGACATTGTTGGTTTTGAAGGTGAGCTAACCCACGATACTTCCAAACCCGACGGCACTCCCCGTAAACTCATGGATGTAAGCAAGCTCCACAGCTACGGCTGGAAACACAAAATCAGCTTACGTGAAGGTATCACTTCGGTGTACCAGCAGTATCGGGAAGAGGTAGCTGTTTAGACACAGTGCAACATTAGTTCGTAGTTTTGCCGTATATGATAGTAAAAACTATCTAATCATGGCAAAACTCGCTTTATCCTATCATAATAAAATCATTGCTGGCGTTTGCGGTGGCTTAGCTGACCATTTTGGTTGGGATGCTACGCTTATCCGGGTTCTTTTTGTAGTTGCTGGTATCGCCGGGTTCGGTTCTCCGGTTCTGGTATACATAGTGCTCTGGCTAGTCATGAAATACTCCTGATGGTTTCTGAGACGCTTGCATAAACTCTCATTATCTTTTTCTACGCCTCAGCTAAAAGTCTAGTATTAGACTATGACCCAGCTTGTGTCGTGTAAGCATCTCTTTTTGGAAAGAAAAAACTAATAGCTATATTCGTTTATCCTTCGCTTATTGCTAATCAACGCCGTTTGGTGTAGCAAATAAAATCGCTAGCGTCCCGTCCGGGACATTCTATATTAGGTAAGTTTTACTTTGTAGGTCTACTGTTAAAGCAGTGTAGATCATCTTCAGTAAGGTAAGTTCACATTTCCGCTTATTGTATTTCTCGAGCCACAGTATAGACTCTATAGTCAATACTGCTGGGATAGTCGTGGTATGCCTGCATAAATGGCATATCAGTAATGGGTGATCCTCAGTTAATTCCCTCTTAAGGGGCATTTTATGTAATCATCAACCTATTAAACATTCTCATCATGAAGAATAATTATCTCTTTTTTAGTTCTAAAGTTACTGTGTTATGGTTTATCCTATTAGGGCTACTCATCTCTTTTTCTGACATCAGTGCTCAATCAGTTGTTGGGCAATACGGCAGACTTCGAGTGCAGGGCAATCAGATTGTTGATAAAAACGGTGATCCTGTTAGCTTGGCAGGGAATAGTCTCTTCTGGAGCAATGCGGGCGATGTAGCCGACTATTACAATAGCACCACCGTTAATCACTTAGCCGACGATTGGAACAGTTCTATCGTTCGGGCGGCGATGGGAGTAAAAGAAACCTGGGATGGCGGTACGGGATACATCGACAACCCCCAGCAGCAAGAGGCTAAAATCCGTAAAGTTATTGATGCAGCAATTGCCAAAGGCATCTACGTAATCGTTGATTGGCACAGCCACGAAGCTGAAAGGTACCAATCAGAGGCCGTTAGCTTTTTCCGTAAAATGGCTCGACTTTACGGCAATCGTCCCAATATCATCTATGAGATCTACAACGAGCCAATCAACCAGTCTTGGTCAGAAATTAAGACATACGCCCAAGCAGTCACTGCCGCCATTCGTTCTGAAGACCCGGATAATCTAATTATCGTCGGTACCCCGTTCTACTCTCAGCGGGTGGATGTTGCCTCTAATAACCCTTTGAGTGATAATAACACTGCCTATACTTTACACTTTTACGCCGGAACACACCGCCAGGAATTACGCGACAAAGCTACTCAAGCCATGAACAACGGCATTGCCTTGTTTGTGACCGAATGGGGATCAGTAAGTGCTTCAGGAGATGGGGCGATAGCCGAAGCTGAAACCCAGCGGTGGATGGATTTCTTGCGTGAAAAAAATATTAGTCATGCCAACTGGACCGTCGCCGATAAGGCAGAAAGTTCGTGTATTGTGCAACCTGGCAAGGGTGTAAGTGGATTAACCAGTAATCAGTTGACTCCTTCTGGGAGACTAGTTAAAGGCATCATCCAAAATTGGTCAGACAATCCCGGGGGAGGAGGCGAGAATAGTGCGCCAACGGTGTCGTTTATTTCTCCCTCGGGAGACCTTACTTTGCAAGAAGGGTATGATCTTGATATTGAAGTACGAGCTAGCGATACTGATGGGAGCATTGCCACGGTCGCACTTTATATCGATGATGGGTTAATTCGGATTGAAAGAAGGGCACCCTACACTTGGGGACACGGTGGTTCACCCAACCCCGAAGAGTTGAACGGTTTATCGTCAGGCACTTACGTATTTAGAGCAGTAGCTACTGATAACGATGGGGGCACTGGTGAGGCTTTGTTCACACTTACTGTCCAGAAAAACGGTAGTGGGGGGGGAGGAACTACAACCTGTAATTTTAATACCCCATCGCGTAATAGTTTACCCTCGGTCAGCAAAACTTATAGGAATGTATATGTACTGGGTGAGGGAGGGCCTAACCTCTCCAATATTGCCGAGTTGAGGATCAATTGGGCGAATGAGTCATGGGGTAATGGTCTTTGGGAAATGGCGTTTCAAACCAACAATGGTATTCCCGACTGGTGGAATGATCTTCGGCAGAACTCATCTAATACATTTGCGGCAAGTTCCCCATCGGTTACGTTTACCAACTCAGGCTTTCCGGGGTTAGATGGTTCCTATTGGGTAACTCTGGATGGTAGTAACTTTGTAATGGTTTCTAAAACCGATGACTTTGCAATTTACTTCAGTAACTCCAGCACTGCCCCGCCTTGCGGAAATAACGCTCGGCGAGCTAGTGGAATAAAAGAGACAGTTTCATCGCCTGATGACCTTGCCGAACCTTTTTCAGTATATCCCAATCCAACTAGCGATTACCTGATAGTGAAAGGAGTAGAAGCTGATGCCACAATCCGCGTTCTGACTGTATTAGGGCAGGAAAAGGAGATCGTAAAAAGTCAGAATCGTATCGATGTAACCAGTTTCCAACCCGGAATGTATATTCTTGATATAAATGGAAGAAAGTCGAGTTTCATCAAAGAATAGTTACTAGCTAAGTTACCTCCAGCTAAGAAGGGTTACTGAACTTTACAGTAACCCTTACTTTTTGACTGACATGTTGGGGACTGACGGCTGCTGAAAAGGATTAACTCACATTGTTTTGATATTAAGATACCGATCGGTATCTTTGTGCTCATATTATGAGAAATCCCGAAATCACTCGTAAGTTAATTATCAATGAATCACTCGCCTTATTCAATACCAAAGGGTATCAGGCGACATCTTTATCTGATATTACGGAGGCCACTGGAGTAACCAAAGGAGCAATCTACGCTAACTTTAGTAACAAAGAAGAGGTGGCAGCAGCGGCGTTTAACCATGCCGTAGAAATCATTTTAGGTAGGGTAAGAGAATGTATTCGAGAAGCATCCACTGCTCCGCTAAAGCTTAAGGCAGTGTTGCAGTATTATGAGAAGTATGTTCTGAATCCGCCAATTCCAGGTGGGTGTCCGGTATTAAACTTGGCAGTAGAGGCTGATGATAATAATCCCTTATTGCGCACCAAGGTCGTCCGACTGATAACCAAGATTAAAGATTCCCTCCGGCAGATTATACACCGAGGTATTTTAGAGAAGCAGCTACGTGAAGATTTAGACGTAGACGGCTTTGTGATGCTCTACTACGGAGCTATTGAAGGGGCAATCATGGTATCAAGGGTAGAAGGCGATAGAGATTCCTTCGTCAGTATGAGCCAATTTTTAACCCAACTCATCGATCAGTATTCGCTATAAATATTTTTTAAAAACCAATCGGTATTTATATGAAACCCGCTGTCGTAATTCAAGGTGACGGAAAAAATATTGGGCGTCCGGCATCGCATCCCCGTAAATCTAACTGGAAGCTTATCTTCTTGAAAAAGAGTTTACCGATGCTCCAGCATATTGCGCCAGGTAAAGTAGCCAAAATTATCTGGCAATATTTTGTTCGTCCGGGTAAAGCTCGTTTCTCAGAAGCGCAATCAGCTTTAGTAGAGAAAGCCACGGTAATCACGACGACTTACAAAGGCTACGAGATTGTTACGTATCGCTGGGGTGATTCAGGACCTAAAGTACTACTTTGTCATGGTTGGCGATCAAAGGCCGCTGATTTCCGCCGAATGATTGAAGCATTGGTAGCAGAAGGTTACATTGTGGAATGTATTGATATGAAAGCCCATGGTAACTCGGAGGGAGAAACTACTGCATTACCAGAGTTTATTGAAATTTTTAAAGACCACTACGTTAAAAATGCACCGTACCATACTGTAATTGGCTATTCCTTGGGTGGTATAACGGCAGGCATGGTAATGACGGAGATTACTCCTAACCTACATCCTACTCACTTAATTCTTATGGCATTTCCGCCATATGTCCGCTACTTCTTTCATGATATTATTGAACAGGCCGGGTGTAACGACAAGGTTTACCAGCGATTTTGTGATTTCGTGGTGAAATACTATCACCAGACAGTAGATTATTATGATTTGCGAAAGAAGCTTGCCCAGGTCACAGAGAGTAATGTTTATCTAATTTACGACGAGGACGATCAAACTGTACCGATTGCTAAAGGCGAAGAGCTTTGGTCAACCGTGCCAAACGCTACTTTTGTACGCACCCAGAAAATGGGTCACTACAAGATAATTGCTAATAAAAAAGTAATTGAGTACATCGCTCAAGCGACTAGCCAAGTAGAAAAAGTAGCTGAAATCTAAGCAATTACGCCCAACAATGCTCGCACTTCCTGAGCGATACTAGCTGGGTCATAACCACATTCGGTATGAAGTTGAATCTGTTCACCGTGCTCAACAATCCGATCAGGAATACCTAACCGTTTGACGGAAGCAGTATAGTCATTATCGACCATAAATTCTAAAATAGCACTACCAACTCCCCCCATCAGGCAGCCATCTTCTACCGTGATTACTCGAGTGAATCGGGAAAATACTTCGTGAAGTAGAGCTTCATCCAGCGGTTTCACAAAGCGAAGATCGTAGTGGGCGGGATGTACGCCTTCTTGAGCCAAAACTTCACAGGCTTCTACGGCGTAATTACCCACGTGTCCGATGGTTAGTATCGCTACTTCCTCTCCATCTTGTATGCATCGACCGGCACCTATGGGAATTTCTTCTATGGGAGTACGCCAATTAGGCATCACACCCTGTCCGCGAGGGTAACGAATAGAGAATGCCCCATCTTTGTATTGAGTAGCCGTGTACATCAAATTGCGTAACTCAGCCTCATTCATAGGAGACGAGACCACAATGTTGGGTAAACAGCGCATATACGCTAAGTCGTAAGCCCCGTGGTGGGTAGGACCATCGGCTCCAGCAATTCCAGCTCGGTCGAGACAGAAAATTACTGGGAGCTTTTGAATACAGACATCATGCACTACTTGATCGTAAGCTCGCTGCATGAAGGTGCTATAAATATTGCAGAACGGAATCAATCCCTGTGTAGCTAGTCCAGCAGAAAAAGTAACTGCATGTTGCTCAGCAATCCCCACATCAAACGCCCGGTCAGGCATTTCCTTCATCATAATATTCATGGATGAACCCGAAGGCATAGCCGGAGTAATACCGACAATTTTCTCATTTTCCTTCGCTAACTCTACAATGGTTTCACCAAAAACCTGTTGGTACTTAGGAGGCTGAGGGGTGTCGTGTACTTTCTTACGAATCTCTCCGGTTACTTTATCGAACTTACCGGGAGCGTGCCACTTGGTTTGATCTTTTTCGGCTTGCAGATAGCCCTTACCTTTTACCGTGACGCAGTGTAAGATTTTTGGTCCGGGAATCTTCTTTAAATCCTCCATCACGCTGACCAGATGGTTGACATCGTGCCCATCTACCGGACCAAAGTAGCGCAGGTTCAGTGATTCAAATAGATTACTTTGCTTCAGTAGAAACGATTTGATGCTATTTTCTACTTTAGAAACAATCTCTTGAGGATTCGTACCAAACTTACTTACTTTTCCCAGTAGCTTCCACACATCATCCCGTACCTTATTATACGTCTGTGAAGTAGTAATGTCAGTCAAATAATCCTTCAGTGCACCCACATTAGGATCGATGGACATACAGTTATCATTCAGTACAATCAGTAGGTTAGTATCTGAAACCCCCGCGTGATTCATCGCCTCAAACGCCATTCCTCCGGTCATAGCTCCATCGCCAATCACTGCAATATGCTGACGTTTTTTATCACCCTTATACCTAGAAGCTACTGCCATACCCAGAGCCGCTGAGATAGAAGTAGAAGAGTGCCCTACCCCAAAAGTATCGTACTCGCTTTCGCTACGTTTAGGAAAACCCGAAAGCCCATTGTAAATCCGATTGGTATGGAAATTATCTCGTCGTCCGGTCAGGATCTTATGACCGTAGGCCTGATGCCCCACGTCCCACACCAGTTGATCGTGAGGAGTATTGAATGCGGTGTGCAAAGCAACTGTTAATTCCACTACTCCCAAGCTAGCACCGAAGTGCCCACCGTACACGGAGACACTATCAATAATAAACTGACGAAGCTCGGAGGCAAGCTGTACCCGCTGCTCGGGGGTAAAATTTTTGAGATCAGTGGGGCTATCAATAGCAGCTAATAGTTTGCCGGGCTTAATTAGCATAATGCTTATTTTAATAATGTGGTAAGAGAACTATCATAAAGTTCAATTGTTTTTCAGCCAGGTTAGTTGTGATTGATTGTACGAAAATACAAAAGAACGGTTTTTTCGCTAAACCAGGAGTAATTTGGTGCGATTATATCATAAATTTGTGTTGGTCAACTAGTAATTGACCGAATTTGATTTGCCTAACTAGCTAAAGTAGCTCTGTTGTGAGTTTTGAAATAAAGTTACCCCTATTTGAAGGCCCATTCGATCTGCTGCTCTTCTTCATTGAGCGTGACGAATTGGATATTCACGATATTCCAATCTCCACAATCACTAACGATTTTCTGAACTATCTGCACGAATTAGAGCAAATGAACATTGAGGTGGCTAGTGAGTTTATACTGGTAGCAGCCACTTTAATGCGAATTAAGGCGAAGATGCTTTTACCTCGCCCGGTACTGAATGAAGAAGGTGAGGAGGTAGATCCTCGGGAGGAACTAGTGAAGCATCTGCTGGAGTACAAAAAATATAAGTCAGTAGTGCAAGAACTGGCCGCGATGGAAGAAGAGCGGATGCAAAAGTATGAACGAGGTAATGTGGTGAAGGAGCTGAAGACCCTCGCGCAAGAGCAGCAAGTAGAAACTGAGTTACAGCACGTAGATTTATATAAACTGTTAAAGGTGTATGAAAAAGTCTGGTTACGGTTTACCGAAGAGAAAAAAGGCACTTCGCACCGAGTAGTACCGTATCCTTACACTGTAGAGGGGCAAAAAAATCATATTCGGCAACTACTGAAAGAGCAGTCGCGTGATGTCTCGTTCATTACAATCATTGGACGTAACCCTAACAAGATTGCTGTGATTTTCAATTTTCTGGCCATTTTGGAGCTGCTACAACTTAACGAACTAACAATTAAAATTGGCGAAGGCTATAACAATTTCTGGATTTACGGAACGGAAGATGCGGAGCAGGCATGAATATTAATTCCAAAGAAATTTTTAAAACGCTCAATCCCAACCGAGTTTGGCTTCCGGTGCTAATCGGTCTGGGGATTGTAGTATACCTTTTTATTAGCGATCCTGATTTTACAGCTGAGAAATTAAAGTTGGTATTTGATGCTGAACTTTGGCCTCTCTTGCTGGCTCTGTTAGTCATTCTTATTCGTGATACGGGGTATGTTTACCGGATCAAAGTTCTCACCAATCATGACCTTACCTGGGTAAGTAGTATTTATGTCATCATTCTCTGGGAGTTTGCTTCTGCCGTCACTCCCTCCATCGTGGGTGGTACCACCATTGTGGTGTTTGTACTGATGAAGGAGGGCATCAAGTTTGGGCGAGCTCTGGCTTACGTAATGCTCACGGCTATTCTGGACAATCTGTTCTTTCTAGTAATGTCACCATTGGCCTTGTTATATTCTAAGGAAGAATTATTTCCTAACGCGGAGGATATGCAGGTGCAGCTAGGTAATAGTTTACAAGTGTTATCCTTGTTAAGCTACGGGTTAATTGCTCTATACACCTTGGTGATGACTTACGCTCTGCTAATTCGCCCCAGGGGATTTAAGTGGCTTTTGCTCAAGATTGGGAATATTTCCTTTTTGAAACGATGGCGTCATCACCTAAACAATCATGGTGATGAGGTGATTTTGGCTTCCAAGCAACTGCGGGGTAAACGAGGAGGGTATTGGACGACGGTTCTACTCTTTACCTTTTTGATTTGGATATCCCGTTATGCTGTGCTTAACTGCTTAGTTACTGCTTTCGCTGAATTGAGTTGGAGTGATCATCTTCTCATTTTCTGTCGACACTTGATGATGTGGATTGTTATGCTGGTATCTCCTACGCCTGGTAGTAGTGGTACAGCTGAATTCTTCTTCAACCAGTTTTTCTACGAGTTTCTAGGAGATTACACTATCGTAACCAACATCTTGTGGCGGATGCTCACCTATTACCCTTATCTTTTGTTAGGAGCCATCTTTCTGCCTCGCTGGATTCGTCGGGTATTTTTCAACAAGAAAGAAAAAGAACAGAAGAGTGCAACACCCCCAGTAGAGATGCTGAAGTAGATGTTTATTTGATCAATCAATATTCTAAGCCGGTGCACGCTTTAAACGCGTTAAAAATGCAACTCAGTCATAGATAAGGAAAACCTCCGAAGTCTGGGCTACAAAGGCTTCGGAGGTTTTCTTTTAAGGATAATTAGAAACGCTCGGTTTCAGCAAAGAAAAAGCTCCCTTCTTGCTGGGCAGTTTCATCCGCATCTGAGCCGTGTACGGCATTCGCCTCAATTGATTTAGCGTACAGCTTACGGATCGTACCTTCTTCAGCCTCAGCGGGGTTGGTTGCTCCAATCAGTTTACGAAAATCGGCTACTGCATTATCTTTCTCCAAAATAAGGGCTACAATTGGACCTGAAGACATGTAGTCGGTCAGATCATTATAGAATGGACGCTCTTTATGCACTTCGTAAAATTTTCCGGCGGTTACTTTGCTAAGCCGCGTTTTTTTCATTGCTACGATGCGAAACCCTGCTTCTTCTATCATTTTTAAAATTGCACCAATATTGCCCTCGGCTACAGCGTCGGGCTTAATCATAGAAAAGGTTCTGTTTCCTGCCATGTTTCTTAATTTATACTAACTTACGGGTTGTGATTGGTAATCAGTGATGTGTATTCTGACTATCCGTTGAAATCAAATTTATATTGGTACAAAGCTAAGAGTTTATCCGCATCTTCCCGAATTTTTCCTAAAATTGATCTATGCACCGTCGCCAGTTCTTTCGCAACACTACTGCTGCCTCGCTAGGCAGTTTTTTAATTTCATCTTCTTCTGTAATTGGCCCACCAACCACTCTAAAACCCAATCGCCTGAAACCAGGAGATACTATCGGCTTAATTACTCCCTCCCGCTACTTGACTGAAGAAAAACTACGCGAATCGGTAGAGAATCTAGCTAAGCTGGGTTTTCGGGTGAAGTACACTGATAATATGCTGGTGAAAAAGGGTTACTTAGGTGGTACCGACCAGCAGCGAGCGGATGACATCAACCAAATGTTTGCGGATGAAAGTGTAGCCGGTATTATGTGCGCTGCCGGAGGCTACGGTACTACTCGGCTGCTTCCTTATCTGGATTATGATCTGATTCGTAATAATCCCAAAGTACTGATTGGTTACAGTGACATTACCGGGCTGCTGTACGGCTTACACAGCCAAACCGGACTGATTTGCTTTCACGGACCAATGGGCACCTCGGACTATAATGATTATACTACGCAGTATTTCCAGCAACTACTAATGGAGCCACAAAACTCACTGACCTACCAAAACCCAGAAAATATTAGTGAAGAAGAACTGGTGCCGCTCTATCTACAAGACGAAGAAGATACTACCATCTCCACTGCCGAGTTAATTACGCTTTCGCCCGGCGTAGCCGAAGGAACGCTGGTAGGCGGAAACCTCACATTAGTGAGTTCTATGTGTGGTACGTCCTACGATATTGATATGCGCGATAAAATTGTGTTTCTGGAGGACGTAGGCGAAGCTCCTTATCGCATCGACCGGATGCTTACCCAACTGCTACTCGACCCTAACAAACTTCCCGCTGCCAAAGGCGTAGTGCTTGGCCTCTTCACCGATTGCGAAACCGACGATGAAGACAAGTCATTCTCCCTTGCCCACGTGCTCTACGACCGCCTGGCTTCGCTCGGAATTCCGGTACTCTACGGACTGATGTTCGGTCATATCAAACGCAACGCTACCATTCCGGTTGGTATTCAGGCTCAATTGGATGCTGACAAGAAGAAGCTTACATTGTTGGAAGGGGCGGTAGAGTAAGGAGTCTTGCCTAGTGTAAAAGTGCTTGATATAACATTATTTTACTTACATGAAAAATTACCTATTCTCAGCCATTTTTCGTAATTTTTGAGATTAATCTCTCGTAACTAATGAACATTTCACTACACGCTTTCACTTTAAAACTTCAAGAACCCTTTCGTATTTCCTACGAATCACGGGATGAGCAGGAAGCTTTAGTTATTCAGCTATCCGATATTGATAAGCACGGGAACCAGGTGACTGGGTTAGGCGAAAGTACAGCTAATAATTACTACGGGGTTTCCATTGAGCGAATGCAGCGCGAAGTAGAATCGGTGCGAGAAATCATCGAGAAATACTGCTTGTCTGATCAACTTTTGGAAACCAATGAAATAGGAACACCAGAACATCTGTGGCAACAGCTTGCCCCTCACTTGCAGCAAAGTCCGTTTACCCTTTGTGCCCTTGATATTGCTGCTCACGATTTGTACGGAAAAAAAATTGGTCAGCCGTTGTACCAACTTTGGGGCTTGAACCCACTTAATGCCCCTACCACTAATTACACCATTGGCATTGATACCATTGAAGTGATGGTACGGAAGATGCAAGCCAAGTCTTGGCCGATTTATAAAATCAAACTAGGTACATCTGAAGATTTGGCGATTGTGCGTGAACTGCGAAAGCATACGGATGCAATATTTCGGGTAGATGCCAACTGTGCTTGGGGAGTGGGCGAAACCATTGAAAACTCTCGAGAGCTAAAAAAGCTGGGAGTAGAATTCATTGAGCAGCCCCTCAAAGCCAATAATTGGGCTGGCATGGAAGAAGTCTACCAACATTCAGCCTTACCACTGATGGCTGACGAGAGTTGTATTGTGGAAAGCGACGTGGCAAAATGCGAGGGACGGTTCCACGGAATTAACATTAAGCTTACCAAATGCGGAGGGGTTACTCCGGCTCGCCGTATGATTCAGAAAGCTCGCCAGCGAAACATGAGAGTTATGATTGGCTGTATGACCGAATCAACTATCGGTATTTCTGCTATTGCTCATTTATCACCTCTACTAGATTACGTGGATATGGACGGAGCGATGCTGTTAGCCGAAGACATCGCTACCGGAGTAACTATTACTCCCGAAGAGGTTCAATTTCCTGAAGAAAACGGTACGGGAGTCCAACTATCATCCCTTAGTGATTTATCGTTGACATAAATTTTTATGATAGAGACACATGCATTGCCAGGGCGGACTATTGTTACCGAGGAAAAAGAACGGCTATACTTTAGCGGAACATCCTATCTGGGTATTCACAAAAACATTGTTTTTCAAGAATTACTTCGTGATGGCTTCAGCCAGTACGGTACCGGATACTCCAGCTCCCGCTCGTCTAATGTGCAACTGGCAATTTATGAAGAGGCTGAAAGCTGGCTTACCAATTTTACAGACGCGCCGTTGGCTCTCACCTTCTCCTCAGGCTATCTGACTGGTCAAGCCCTGATTCGCACATTAGATAAAGGGCAACAGTTTGTTTACACTCCCCAGGCGCATCCAGCTCTGTGGCGTAGCGAGAAAGATAATATTACCGGATATTTCCAATCCTGGATTTCCCATTTAGAATTAAAAATAGGCTATGAGACTGAAGAGGTTGTTATTGTTACTAACTCAGTTGATCCGCTATACGCACGACACCATTCGTTTGACTGGGTAGTACAACTGCCCGACTATCTATCAATCACGTTAGTTATTGACGATTCGCACGGCTTGGGTGTACTAGGTGAGCGAGGCGAGGGAGTTTATGCATCAGTAGCGCAATTGCTTCCTACTAATGTGTCGCTCATTGTGGTTAGCTCATTAGGTAAGGCTCTGGGAATACCGGGCGGGGTAGTGTTAGGCGATCATTCGATCATTCAAAAACTAAAAAAGAGTCCGTACTTTACGGCAGCTTCCCCCATCGCCCCGGCGTATTTATCAGCAATGATACGGTCAAATAAACTTTACTCGAGTTTGCTAGATCAGCTTCGGGAAAATGTGCAGCACTTTCAGTCACTTATTCAGGATTGTGCTACTTTTCAATATTTTGGAAAGTACCCAGTGTTTTACAGTGCTGATCAGCAGCTTTGCCAAGCTCTAGAATCCCATTGCGTGCTTTCTAGTTTTCCTTACCCAAATCCTGACAGTGAGTGTATCACCAGGGTAGTGATCAGTGCGCTACATACGGAACAGGATATTAATACCTTAGGTAAGCTAGTGCAAGAATATACGGCAGTTAAGCTAGTGCGATAGGTTTACGCAAGTGGACAGCAGGGCACAAGTAGTACAAATGCTTTAAGAACTCGTCCCACTAATGCTAAAATCCCCCTAACTCCCTTCTTTCAAAAGGGGAATATAATACGAATTATGCCAGATTTCTGCTTAAGTTTACTTAATGTATACATACATTTTTGGCTATACCCGCTAGTGTCCCCGTATCTTTGAGGCAGAATAATATCTGAAATTTGTCTCATTATGCGAAGTCATTTTAATAGTCGCTTAGGTTTTATTATGGCCGCGGCCGGTAGTGCTATTGGCCTAGGAAATATCTGGAAATTCCCGTTTGAAGTAGGCGAAAGTGGGGGTGCCGCATTTATTATCGTTTACCTATTCTTTTGCTTTGTTCTCTGTTTCCCGATTCTGGTTTCAGAGATTGCTATTGGTAGGCGGGCGCAGCGCAACGCTTTTGGAGCATTCAAAGTATTAGGGTTTCCCCGCTGGGCAGTCATCGGTCTGCTACAGGTGGTTGTCAGTCTGTTTATCCTCTCGTTCTATAACGTGGTGGCGGGTTGGTCGTTTGGCTATTTCATCGAGATGCTCATTGGTAATTTTGCCATTGGCGAACAGTTTCCGCAGTATGTGCAGAATGTGCCTCGTATCATGGTGTATTCTCTTCTCTTCATGGTGGTCACAGGCTATATTGTAGCTCAGGGCGTATCGGCGGGTATCGAGAAGTACACCAAACTGTTGATGCCTATCCTGATTCTTATCATACTGGGGTTAGCAGGATATGCCCTTACACTGCCGGGGGCCAAAGCTGGATTAACTTTTTATCTGGTGCCTGACGTTAGTAAGATTACGCTTGATGTGATCTATAATGCATTAGGTCACGCTTTTTTCTCACTTTCATTGGGTTTGGGCGGACTGATGACTTACGGGAGCTACCTCGACCAAAAAGCGAATATTCTATCGTCAGCAGTAGCGGTAACTTTTATGGACGTGATGATTGCCTTTATGGCGGGTTTTATGTTGTTCCCTTTTGTGTTCTCCCAAGGAATTGCTACCGAAGGTGGAGTAGGGTTAGTATTTATGGCGTTACCTAAAGTATTTGCTTCATTAGGCTCAGTGTGGGGTATTATTATCGGAGGTTTATTCTTTCTGTTGCTATCCTTCGCGGCTCTTACATCTACGGTTTCAATTTTAGAGGTTTCAGTAGCTTATCTCAGAGATGAGCATCGCTTTTCTCGCGTTACGGCAGTAGTAGTCTCAGCTACGGTGATTTTCTTGTTGGGCATACCCTCACTATTAGCCAATGGTTCTTCAGAGTTCTTTACCAATTTTATGAACTACGGTGGAGTATCAGTAGATTTTATGACCTTTATTTCTGATCTGTCCAGTAATACTTTTCTGCCACTAGCCGGGTTACTGATCTCCTTATTTGTAGGTTACATTTGGCGTCCTGATCAGTTAATAAAAGAACTTTCTAGCGACGGTTATCAAACCATTCCTATTTGGGTAGCGGTGTATTTGAAAATAGCATTGCGCTACATTTGTCCAGTAATTCTCAGTCTGATATTCTTATTTACCGTGCTGGAAAAGTTCTTTGGGGTACAAGTGATTGGCTAGTTGCCATTACTTGGCAAAACTAACCGAGCGCATCTCCCGGATGACAGTTACTTTCACCTGGCCGGGGTACTGCATATCTTTTTCAATCTTTCGGGAAATGTCAAAAGAGAGATTGCCCGCCTGATCGTCAGTAACATTCTCGGCATCCACAATAACCCGTAACTCGCGTCCGGCCTGAATGGCGTAGCACTTGCTTACTCCGTCAAAACCCATTCCTAGCGATTCAAGATCCTTGAGTCGTTGGATATATGAGTCCACAATTTCACGACGGGCACCTGGGCGCGAACCGGAGATAGCATCGCAAGATTGAATAATAGGGGAGATAATCGAGGTCATCTCAATTTCATCGTGGTGAGCACCTACGGCATTGCAAACGTCGGGATGTTCGCCGTACTTCTCAGTTAGTTTCATTCCTAGTAGAGCATGAGGTAACTCGGGTTCATCAGGCCAAACTTTACCAATATCGTGCAGTAATCCTGCTCGCTTAGCAAGTTTGGGGCTGATGCCCAGTTCAGAAGCCATAGTAGCGCAGAGGTTGGCAACCTCGCGGGAGTGTTGAAGCAGGTTTTGTCCGTAAGACGAGCGGAATCGCATTCGACCAATCATTCTGATTAACTCAGGGTGCAGCCCGTGAATACCAAGGTCAATCACCGTGCGTTCGCCAGTTTCTACAATTTCTTCCTCAATGTTTTTAGTAGTTTTAGCCACAACCTCCTCAATGCGGGCCGGGTGAATACGACCATCAATCACCAATCGGTGCAACGAAAGGCGGGCAATCTCGCGACGAACCGGGTCAAAACCTGAAATGATAATTGCTTCAGGGGTATCATCTACGATGATTTCTACCCCAGTAGAAGCCTCTAATGCGCGGATATTTCGACCCTCTCGACCAATTACCTTTCCTTTTACATCGTCACTTTCAATATTAAATACAGAAACACAGTTTTCAATAGCGTGCTCAGTAGCCGTTCGCTGAATAGTTCCTACCACTACTTTCTTTGCTTCTTTGGTAGCCGTAAGTTTGGCCTCTTCCATAATGTTTTTGATGAGTGCTGTGGCTTGGGTATTGGCTTCGTCTTCCAAACTTTTTATGAGCTGCTGTTTGGCTTCTTCCGCTGATAGACCAGAGACCTTTTCTAGAATAGCCACTTTCTGCTGATGCACTTTTTCCAGTTCACTCTGCTTTTTGCGAGTTACTTCTAGCTGGGTTTCCAGCGTCTCTTCCTTTTGTTTTAAGCCATTTTCTCGGTTACGCAGTTTTTCGGCTTGATCGTTTAGGCGAGCTTCCCGCTGCTTAAGTTTGTTCTCATTAGTAATCAGGATATTTTTCTTCCGATTAGATTCCTCCTCAAATTCTGATTTCAGTTTTAGAAATTTCTCTTTAGCCTCGTAGATTTTCTCTTTCTTAATGGATTCAGCCTGACTTTTAGCGTCTTTTATAATAATATTGGCTTTCTCCTTAACGGTAGCTTCCCGTTGGTTCAGGGAAGCTTCCCGGTCTTTGAGCTGTTTTTCCTGACCATCGGCTTTACGCTTAGAAAGAATTTGACCTATGAAGAACCCAACTCCTAAGGATGCAACTATGGCAATAAGTAAAGGTATTATGTTTAATTCACCCATGATATTATAGTTATAGGTAGACATTACGAACAGTAGCCTAACTATACTGCTGATGAGCGAATATTAACGAAGAGAATACTGGACTACACGTTAGATGACCAGTAAAGCATTACTAGAATATGGGCACTACGAAATTGTCTGATTAATAAGACGGCTTATACGGCTAACCTTATCTACAATTACTTTTTCTGTTTCGGCTTGCCGGGTTTGATAGTCTAACTTCTCGACAAACGCATCGAAGGCTACTACTGCTAGTAAATCTTGCTTGTCGGTAGTATGGTAGCGCTGCCGATACTGATGAATTTGCTCATTCAGCATTCGGCCTGCTTGGCGAATACGCTCTTCATCTTCAGGGTCAACCCGCATTGGGTATTCTCGTTCTCCAATTTTTATTTTTATGGAAAGTGCCTCCATTAAACGTGCTTTACTGGCTCAAATGAGCAATGCATTTATCAATTTTCTTGATGTACTCGTTAATAGTACGCTTTACTTCAGTAGTTTCGTTTTGATTAGCTACTGTAAACTGAGCAAGTTTACTGATTTTAATTGATTTTTTAAAATTGTCGATTTCAGCGTCTCTAGAAGCTAAAACTCGTTTCAGTTCTTCGTTGTCGTATTGAGTTTGCCGGAGCTTTTCTCGTAGCGATTTATGTTCGGCAAGCAGCATCTCTACTTTTCGTTCTAGGGTGGCGATTTCAGATAGTAGGGTGTTAGATTGAGTCATGCAGACGGACGTATTAGCAGGGTTTGGTTTGATTGGGACGTTAATTGTAGCCAGCTCTCTGGGGCGGACTTACCTAGCTGATAGCATGATCTGCTTGCTATTTGCGGATTTCTGCATGAAGCTCCTGTTCAAATTGGTGCATAAGCCTATTCATAGTTTTATCAATAATTTTATCAGTCAATGTTCGGTTCTGATCTTGCAAGAAAAAACTCAGGGCATATGCCTTTTTATTTTTTCCAAGTGGCTCACCTTCGTACACATCAAACACATTGATGCGCTTCACCAAATTATGGCTGTTTGCCCTAGCCACCCTTTCTACTTCTTTAAATGTTACTTTTCGGTCGAGCACCAGTGATAAATCCCGACGAACCTCAGGAAACTTGGAGATTTCCTGAAACAACAGTCGCTCTTTGGTAGGAACATCACGTAGTTTCTCCAGTAAAGCGTTCCACTGCACAGTAGCGTAAAAAACGGACTGTTTTACTCCAACATTGTTAGCTACTTTTGTAGCAACTTTTCCAAGTTTAGCCAGGAGGTTGTTTTTATAGGTAAGTTGTAAACCATAGCTAAAAAGTGGATCATCCAGAGGTTTCTGAACAATGTCAGTCATACCAAACCTATTAAAAATTCCTCGAATATGCGAGGCTAAATCATGAAAAGATACTGGCTCAGAAGATGATGCCCAACTTTCTGCTTGCACGTTTCCGGTCATGAAAAGAACTAACTCCTTTGCTTCCAAATACTTATCATCCGCCTGAGCATAGGTGGTTCCGAACTCAAAAAATTTTAAATTTTTTTGCTGACGATTATTGTTGTGGGCAATTACTTCCAACCCGGAGAATAATAAGTTGCGACGCATTACGCTTAACTCTTCGCTTAAAGGATTATATAGCGAAACCGTTGTATAGTCCTGCTCAGTGGTAGACGCGTACTCAGGTTTAGTGAGTGAGTTAGTCACTATTTCGTAGAACCCATTTCCAGCTAGCATTTCGCTCAATTGTAACTGCAGCTTTCTACTATCTAGCTCAGGAAAGTTGGCTAAGTAGTCAGCATTCAGATATTCAGAGGTTTTTACCTGATCGTAGCCATGAATTCGCAGAATCTCTTCAATAATGTCAGCTTCTCGTTGTACATCTACCCGGTAGGGGGGAACCGATACAGTGATACCTGTTTCAGATGCTGCGGTAACGTCAATATCGAGCTGAGTTAAAATGTTTTTGATCTCTTCACGGTCTAGCTGTTTTCCGATCAGGCGATCTACGTTCTTGTATTTCACTGCTACCCGAAACGGTTCAATAGGGTTGGGGTACACGTCTACAATGTCAGAGGAGATTTTTCCTCCGGCTACTTCCTTTATTAGTAAAGCCGCGAGCTTGAGCGCATACACGGTGATGTTGGGGTCAGTACCTCGTTCGTAGCGGAAAGAGGCATCGGTCTTTAGGCTGTGGTGCTGAGCGGTACGTCGAGTATACTCCGGTGAGAAATAGGCACTCTCCAAGAATATATTTTTTGTTTCGGCTTTTACTCCGGATTTGATTCCTCCGAACACCCCCGCAATACACATCCCTTCTTCAGCATTGCAAATCATCAAATCCTGGGCTTGAAGCTTGCGTTCTTTCTCATCTAAAGTTGTGAAGGTGCTACCTTCCGGTAAGGTTTTGACTACCACTTTTCCTCCGGTAATAGCATCAGCATCAAAAGCATGCATGGGCTGCCCTAGACCGTGCAACACATAGTTGGTAGCATCTACTATGTTGTTGATGGGTGATAAGCCAACAGAGCGTAAGCGGGTTTGTAACCATTCGGGTGACTCCTGAACGGTTATCCCGCTAATCGTCAGCCCTGAATAACGAGGGCAAGCTTCCGTATTTTCTATTACTACCTCGATGGGTAAATCTTGATTATCGACCGCAAAGGCATCAGTACTGGGTAACTTTACTGGCTGCTGATACAGAGCTTTTAAATCGCGGGCTACGCCAAAATGAGAGGCAGCATCGGCTCGGTTAGGGGTTAGCCCAATTTCTAGCACTTGATCAGATTCTAACCCAAAATATTCGGCTGCCGGAGTTCCGTTGGGCAACTCCGTATCTAATACCATAATACCGTCGTGTCCAGTGCCTACACCGATTTCGTCTTCAGCACAAATCATTCCCTGAGATACTTCGCCCCGGATTTTTGATTTCTTGATAGTAAATGCATCACCACCTTTAGGATATAGCGTAGCTCCTACAGTAGCTACTACTACTTTTTGCCCTTGGGCTACGTTGGGAGCACCACAGACAATGGGTAGTGGTTCACTTTCTCCTATATTTACTTGGGTGAGCCGAAGTCGGTCGGCATTAGGGTGCTTCTCTACGGAGAGCACTTCGCCAATGACTAAACCTTTTAGCCCTCCCGGAATACGGTCAAATATCTCGATGCCTTCTACTTCTAGTCCTGAGAGGGTGAGCTTGTCGGCAATTTCTTCAGCAGTAGCTGGGACATCAATAAACTCCCTGAGCCAGTCAATAGAAACCTTCATACCTGTGGTATTAAAATGAAAAAGAAGGTCGCGTCTACTAAAGTGCGTACCTTCCTGAAATTCCTGTAAAAAAACAGGGTTGGCAAAAATAAGAATTTTGCAGTTACTAGGTAAAAATTGTCGGTGGATAATTGATGAACAATTGGAAAAACTGAGGTAGGAAATATATTATCGCTGATTTTAGTGGTAGGCAAAAAAAATGCAAGCTCCCGAAGGAGCCTGCACCAATACAACAACCTAACAAAAAAACTCTTTTAATTATTTCAGATCAATACTTTTTGTGTATACATAGTTTTTACCCAAGATTGCTAATGAGTACTGTCCTTGATTTAATTTAGAAAGGTTCAGTCCCTTAGCAAATTTTTCTTGAGAAGCTACTTGTTCTTCGTAAAGTACCCGGCCTCGCTCATCAAAAAGTTTTAAAGAAACCGGAGAGTTAATCCTGTTTTGAAAAACTACACTTACTTTTTGTGATTCAATTTTAATAGCAGGCTTAAAGTATACAACGTTGGCAGCTCCTTCGTTAAGAGAGAAAGCTTCTTCAGTAACGCCAGTTTTCGTACGAACCTCTACTACATATTCGCCACTAGGCAGGCGGGAGAAATCATACTTTTTCATGTATGCCTCTTCGCCAGTAAGCACTTCCCGGTACAGCACCCGGCCTACATGGTCTTTGATACGTAAGATAGCTTGATCAACTGAACTGGCACTAGCCACTCGGATTAGAGCTTTCTTACTTTCATTCTCTAGCGACCTAACACTAATTTTAGTATCGGTGTCACCAGCGGCCAGCACGCTTCCTACGACTAATAAGAGTGCGGCCATAGCCATTAAACTGTTTCTAACGATTTTCATTCTTGTTTTGCTTTTCGTGGTTTAACTAGACTTAACTTACAAAATTAGTTTTTCGGTTAACCGTTCACTGCAAATATACGCAGGTTTTGAATACTTGGTTGAATAATTTTCAAAAAATATTATTAAAAAGTAAAAAATCATCAATGAAATACCCATTTTATAAAAAATTATTCAATAGATTATTAACTTTATCGAAAGCTTAGGTGAAGAGTATATTTCTTTTCAACAATTTTTTAAAAAAGGGGCTAAAAACTGAAAATATTGTAATTATATAGTTTGTAACTTTTGAGTACTGTATTATGCCATTTTTAAATATTTTTTTTCGCAGAATCTCTTGCTGACTTTCTCAAAGCGTAGTTTATGCCGAAAATTTCGCGTAAAAAACAAGTATACCCTATCAGTGAACCGCTGCGGAGCTACCTAGGAGAACATGCCCGCCTGACCCAGGTACCTATTACTTACCAAGATCTACTACGGTATAATAACACCATACCTCTGTATGATAAGCTCAATCAGGATACGCTATGGGTCACCGTATTTTATCCTCAGCAGGATATGGATTGGATGTACTACGCCCTGAAGACCATTTATTCTCTTTTAAAGGCTGATGGGGATATGTCGGTGATTGAGCATTTGTACGTAGATCGGGTAGACTTGTGCATCTATGGAAATACTCGCCCTTTTCGGGTACGGATTGTTAACCGTATCAATGATAATTTCGATTATTTCTACATTAAACACGCTGATGCCTCCCGTATTTACGGTTTAGAGCTAGAACATATTCTTTCACCCAACCGGATGAGTTATCTGGTAGCCAGCCAAACTCTTATCGAAGAACACATCGCGGGAATTCCAGGAGACCTTTTTTTTCAGTATCAACTGCATGATGGTAGCCAAAACCTGACGCGGTTGGCAAAGGAGTTTGTAAAATTTAACGAACGTTGTGTGGTGCGATTACTCGGCGATATGCACGCCACCAATTTTGTCATAGATGTCACTCCTGACTTCGATGAGCTGCACTATCGAATTCGAGCTATTGATTTTGACCAGCAATCTTATGAAGGTCGGAAGGCGATATATATGCCTCAGTACTTCAAGCAAAATAATCCTATCATTCAGGTAGGGCTGAAATTAATGACCCCTGAGTCGGTACGGCAGTACCAAACCGAAGAACATGCTCTTATGGCTACCCGAGTGCGTTCTTCCCGCTATCAGATTCAACATCTGATGCATGCAATGGCTAACGATACGCTGGCTCCACCTGACAATGTAGTTCAGCTAAAAAATGATCTGACCGAACTATATAAGTCTACCGCATTTGCCCATTGCCAATCGATGGGAGACTTAGTGAAAATGAGTTTACAAGTGGTACTTCGTATGGATATATAGTGTTTATACTCATTTTTTGCAAAATCTTTCTTGCTGGTTTGTTACAACACAGTAAGTATAATACCTTACCCATTCTCAAAGAATTAGTTGCAGTAATTGATGAGCCTAAGCTCTACGCAGAAGTTGACTCAGAAAAGCTGATGTATCAGTGAAAGGGGCATATCCTAGATGAAGAAGCTGAGAAGGGTTTCTTAGATCTACTGGACTTGATTAAGAGGCACGGCCTTACAAATGTAGTAGCTGACGTGTCTAAGTTTAAGGGTGGCACAGTTAGCCCACGGCAAACAGGCAGAGAAACGTCCGTTTTGTATTATTGCTAATGCAGGTACTACCAATACTGGGGCGATTGACCCGATGGTAGAAATACGAGAAATTTGTGACCAATAGCAGTGCTGGGTGCACGTAGATGCTGCCTATGGCAGAGCCGCTTGGCTCACACTTTCAGGGCGGCAGTTATTACAAGGTATGAACGAAGCTGACTCTTTAACGATTAATCCTTATAAGTGGCTCTACCAACCCTACGATATTGGAAGGGTATTGGTAAAAAATAGTGAACACTTATTACAGGCTTTTCAGACTTCAGCCTCTTATCTTAAAGAAACTTGAAGGGCACCGAAATTTTTCCGGTAAGGGAATTCAACTCTCTCAGCGTTTTCGGGCACTGCCTCTCTGGATGTCGATTAAACATTATGGATTGAGTACGTTTCGTCAAGCTATTCAGTACACATTGAGTTAGCTGAGCAGGTAGCTTCCATGCTAGAGGAGTTACCAGATTGGTATTACTACCTTTCGGTTTGCCCCTTCCAACCGACCTGCAAGATAAGATCAACTCACAATTAGCTGATCACGTTATGGATGAACAGGGCATTGTTCTCTCTTCAACCAATATTCGGGAGCGAACAGTACTGAGGATGTGTACCATTAATCCAAATACAACTTTGGAGGATCTGGAAATAACACTGGCTTACTTAGACTTTTTGGCTTGCAAATATTATGGCGAGCTTCCGAGCAGTAACTCTTTACCAGTCCGAAAAATCACTTCTTAGTGGTGTTTTAGTTCACTACGGTACACAGGCCATATTCTGGTAGAAACCTCTTGATGGTTTAAAGCGTTTCTTAACACCAAGGTAGAACATGTAGGTTATAGACATACTTGTTCTACCTTGGTTAAGTTACACCTGAATACCTTGATAAATGTTACCTAAACTTGATATAGAAGCCTTTAAGCAAAAGCTTGATCAGCAGCATGACTGGCCTTCGCTTTATATGTTCAAATTTATTGTCCCTACTGGAAAGGAGAATGAAGTGTTTGCTTTATTTCCTAAGAATAATTTGACAACTAAACAGTCGAGTAAAGGCAGTTATACCAGCGTCACTGCTAAAATCATGATGCGCTCCAGCGAAGATGTGATCGAGAAGTATAAAGAAGCTCATCAGATTGAGGGAGTACTAGCTTTGTAAGCGTGAACTGGACGTTTTAAGTAAGTGGGCAAAAGAAATCTTGTACAATCTTCCTACACTTGTTGCAGTCGGCGCCCCGACGGGGTCTCTAGCCCAATAAGCAGGAGACCTCGGAATTTGCAAAGCTCATCCGGAGAGATTACAAAAAGCCTTTGTCCACTTACTTATTGTTGGAAAGGAGTTGTAGTGCTTATCATTCTTTTGATACCTCTATCACTCAGTGGTCAAACTACTGAAGAGCTGAGAGTCATCACCTATAATTTGAGAAGCGGACGAGGGTACGGTGAGCCTGATAGCAATACTGCTCCCCAGCGATTTCGCTTAATTGGACAGGAAGTTAAGAAATATCAACCCGATATACTGGTCATTCAAGAGCCAGGAGACCGAGCTGAATCATACGATAGTTTGGTTGCAGCAATGGGCACTTCATACCAAGCAATACCTATTAAGTGCCCGAATTACGAAGAACCCAAACGAGTAGGGCTTCTGATAATAAGCAACCGGGTGCAGGTCGATAGTACAGATTTTTGCATTTCTAGTAGCAGTTCGAGGGTAGATGATTTATTTAATCATTGGGGGCGAATCGTTCTTGGCTTTCAGGATGTTCAACTAGTAGTGTACGGCTTTAAACTTGCGCCTCGTGATAACTATGATCTGCGCCAGCAGCAAATTGACGCGTTGGCTCCTTACATAAGGAGTGATGTAGCCCAGGAAAGGTTCACTATTGTGGCAGGTGATTTGAATCATCGCCCCTTTGATGTAGAATATCCTCGTTGGACGAGCTTGGGTTTAGTAGACTCTTATGATTCTTTAAAGTATGGTTCTGGTTTTACCAAGATGGATGAACTAGGAACTGACCCACTACAACCCTACCGTCGGATTGATTATATCTTGCTAAGTAAGAATCTAGCACTATTTTTAAGAGATCCATCGCGAACACTAGGCGAAGGTTTGTTCATCCCAGAGCCATCTCGGCGTCGTTGGTCACTAAGTGATCATCTTCCAGTGATGACCACTTTCCGATTTGATAAGTAGAGTAGTTGTTAAACTTTGTTACTCCCGACTAGTTAAACTCGAGTATAAAAACTATTGACCTATGTGGAAAGAAGAAGATAACAAACTAAAAAAGTCTTTCGAGTTTGCGGACTTTGTAGAAGCCTTTGGCTTTATGAGTCGGGTAGCCATTGTTGCCGAAAAAATGAACCATCATCCGTTTATGACGAATGTCTATAATCAGGTGAGCTTTGAGCTAAATACCCATGATGCCGGAGACATTGTAACCGAAAAAGATCATAAATTGGCGGCTGAAATTGATAAATTAGCCAAGTAATTATCGTGCAGGAAACCGCCGCCCTCTTTTTGGTTCCTACTCCGATTGGTAATCTAGAAGATATTACACTACGGGCACTACGGATTTTAAAGGAGGTTGATCTGATTTTGGCGGAAGATACTCGAACTTCGGGGAAGCTGTTAAAGCACTTTAGCATAACTACACCTACCCAAAGCTACCATGCCTTTAACGAGCATCGGGCGGTAGAAGGGCTAGTGAAGCGACTAAAAAATGAACGGATGGCGCTTATAAGTGATGCCGGAACTCCTGCCATTTCTGACCCTGGTTTTTTGCTAGTGCGAGAGTGTTTAAAAGAAGGTATTGAAGTAGAGTGCTTACCAGGAGCCACGGCACTCGTTCCCGCTTTAGTGAATTCGGGATTACCGGCTGACCGATTCGTGTTTGAGGGCTTTCTTCCGCACAAGAAAGGGAGGCAAACTCGCCTGAAACAGTTAGCAGAGGAAACCCGAACCATCGTTCTCTACGAATCGCCCCACCGGCTGGTCAAAGCCTTGCAGCAATTAGCTGAACATTTAGGCAAAACCCGGCAGGCATCAGTCTCTCGTGAGCTGACTAAACTACATGAGGAAACCCGGCGGGGAACTTTATCCGAATTAATTAACTACTTTGCTGACTCTACCGTTAAAGGAGAGATTGTTATTGTTGTTGAAGGTAAAAACTAACTCGCTCTTGCCCCAAAAACCCTACTACTTACTTCTGCTTTCTGTTGCCAGTGGGTTATTATTTTGGCTCGGCTGGCCGCCATTTGCCTTTCCATTTTTTCTGTTTTTTGCCATTGCTCCGCTCTTAGCGATTGAAAATTATTGTACTACCGAGCGATACCGCCGTCCGGGTCGGGTGTTTTTTGGCTACGCCTATCTCACACTTTTTCTATGGAATATTTTGACAACCTGGTGGGTTTACAATGCTACATTAGCCGGAGCCATCTTTATGTTATTGGCAAATACGCTACTCATGACTTTACCCTGGCTTCTGTACCGCTTTACCAAACGCGCCGCTGGAACCGCTTGGGGGTTGTTTGCGCTAGTGCTCTATTGGATGACCTTTGAGTACATTCACCTGAACTGGGATTTATCTTGGCCCTGGCTCACGTTAGGTAATGGATTTGCCGCTCAACCCGCTTGGGTCCAGTGGTACGAGTACACCGGAGTCTTCGGTGGTACACTTTGGATTTGGCTAGGCAACATTGCGATCTATCACGTATTTTTCGCCCCCAACGGAAGTTTACTAACCTCGCTTCGCTGGCGTAGTTTGCTCTTTACGGTTGTCTGGCTTTCGTTGCCGATTATTTACTCTTACATCACCTATTTTAATTATGATACGATGGGCAAACCTACCGAAGTGGTCGCCCTGCAACCCAACATTGATCCGTATACTGAGAAATTTGTTGGTAGCGAAAATTTTATTCCCTACGAAGAACAGGTAGCCCGCTTTATTGCTCAATCCGAAGAAGCACTTACTCCTGAAACCCAGTTTTTGCTTTGGCCAGAATCGGCTTTTGATGGAGCGTATTACGAACCTGATTTCACTTCTTCTGAGATTTTTGAAAAGATTCTAGCATTTAATGAGCGGTACCCCGATTTAGCATTGATTACGGGAATGACATCTTATATTATTTACGGAAAAGATACTATCGCTCCACCCACTGCTCGCTATGGGGAAAAAATAGGTTACTACGATGTATTCAATACCGCCTTATTTGTAGATGAAAATGATACCGAGGTTTATTACCACAAATCTAAATTGGTACCAGGGGTAGAAATTCTGCCGTATCCGCAGGTATTCCGGGTGATTTCCGAGACAATTTTTGATTTGGGAGGTACTGCTGGAGGGTTTGGACGGCAAGCCGAACGCACCGTACTATACGATACCGATTCCGTAGGGGCAGCTCCCGCCATTTGCTACGAATCTATCTACGGTGACTTTATGGCCGAATTTGTACGAAACGGGGCTGAACTTATCTTTATAATCACCAACGATGCCTGGTGGGGTAACACTCCGGGTTTTAAGCAGCATTTGCAGTACGCTTCCTTGCGGGCTATTGAGTTACGTCGAAGTATAGCCCGCTCAGCTAATACCGGAATTTCAGCCTTTATCAATCAACGGGGGGATATCCTTCAGCCTACCGAATACTGGGAGCCTGCTGTGATTCGGGAAACAATTCACGCGAATGACGATATTACTTTCTACGCCCGTCATGGAGACTATCTAGCTCGTACTGCCGCCTGGTTATCTCCGCTAGTATTTCTGGCGGCTTTTGTAAAACGAAAAACTCACAAATACTAATGTACCTCAACCATCTGTTAGAACAAACCCTGGGCGCCGTTCGGGATACTGGACATTTTATTTTAGAAGAGAATCGAAAATTTTCTTCCGGTGATATTGAGTATAAGGGAAAGAATGACCTGGTATCATACGTAGATAAAGAAGCTGAAAAGCGGTTAGTTAAAAGCTTATCCGGAATTCTACCCGATGCCGGATTTATTACCGAAGAAGGCACGGCTGATGTTGGAAAAGCGGATCGCTACAATTGGGTAATTGACCCAGTAGACGGTACAACTAATTACGTACACAATCTTCCGTTTTACTCTATCAGTGTAGGCTTGATGGAGGGCGATGAGGTGATTTTGGGCGCAATCTACGAACCCAATCGCGATGAGATGTTCTACGCTACTAAAAACGGGCAAGCTTATCTCAACAATCAGGAGATACAAGTTTCTTCGGTGAAAAAGCTGGAAGAATCGCTATTGGCGACGGGATTCCCCTACTCTAAGTTTCGGGAGATGCCCGCGTATATTGACGTAGTGCAGGATTTGATGCAACAAACTCACGGCTTGCGCCGAATGGGGAGTGCCGCCCTAGATTTAGCTTACGTAGCCTGCGGACGGTTTGAGGGTTTCTTTGAATATAACCTCAAACCCTGGGATGTAGCTGCCGGAACGCTGATTGTACAGCAAGCGAGAGGTTCAGTCACCACATTTACTGGAACCGATAATTACATTTTCGGAGGCGAACTAGTAGCTGGTTGTGCCATTCGCCCTGATCTAATGGAAGTGATTAAGAAGCATTGGTACGACGGTAAGGATTATTGATTAAACGAGCAGTGTGAATTTTTCCCGAGGAGTTTGGTATATGGTGGTGTCAGTATTTTTCTTCTCCTGCATGGGGTTGATGGTGAAACTGGTATCGCATATTCCTTCTACTCAGGTAGTCTTTTTTCGCTCGGTGGTTTCTATCTCACTTAGCTTTTGGCTACTTCAGCGGCAAGGAGTATCGGTTTGGGGTACGCACCGTAAGTATTTAATCTTACGTGGTTTATTTGGGGCGGGTGCCCTAATATTATTCTACGAAACCCTCCAACAAATTCCCCTTGCTAGTGCAGTGACTATTGGTTTTCTCGCTCCTATCTTTACTACTATTCTCGGTATTTTTATTGCCCGCGAAAAAGTAAAGCCTGTTCAGTGGCTATTCTTTTTACTTGCTTTTGTCGGAGTAGTGATGGTGCAAGGGTTTGACCCCCGCGTTCCCTGGTTTTATTTAATAATAGGTGTTGTGGCTACGCTCTTCTCAGGCTTAGCTCAGAACTTTGTTCGTAAGATCAATACACAGGAGCATCCGCTGGTGATTATCTTCTATTTTCCCCTGATTACTACTCCACTCAGTGGAGCGTATTCGTTCTTCCATTGGGTGCCACCGCAAGGTTGGGACTGGGCAATCCTTATCACGATTGGCTTATTCACTCAGTTTGCTCAGTTCTTTATGACTAAATCCATTCAATTGGAAGAACTGTCTAAAGTGAGCATTATTCGTTATCTCAGCATTGTGTACGCTTTAATTTTCGGTTATATTTTCTTTGACGAAACCTACAGCTTGCTAGCCTACGCAGGTATGGGTCTAGCTATCTTAGGAGTAGTGGCTAATGTATGGTACAAACAAAACCTAGCGAAGAAACAAAAGAGTGTTAAAGTTGAACGAAAAGTATTATAATGTTTTGGTGTTAGAGTACTCATATCATCGTGTAATAATGTTTAGGTAGAGAAGTTTAGATTATAACTTACAAGCCCAGAACTTCAGAACCCAAAACACTATAACACCCCAACACTAATAAACAATATGACCTACTGTCAAGCGGTTCAGCAAATGGATGCGGACAATCCTAATGTGTACTACCACGACCATGAGTATGGCTTCCCACTAGAGGATGACGATGAGCTATTCGGGCGATTGATTTTAGAGATTAATCAGGCTGGTTTATCGTGGACAACTATTCTTAAAAAGAAAGATAACTTTCGGAAAGCATACTCGGAATTCAGGATCGAACAGATAGCCAACTATGGCGAAGATGACCGAACTCGTTTGTTAAGTGATGTAGGAATCATTCGCAACCGACTGAAGGTAAATGCTGCTATTCACAATGCTCAGCGGATTTTGCTTCTTCAACAAGAGTATGGATCGTTTAAAAACTGGCTCGACCATTACCATCCTCTTACGAAGGTCGAGTGGGTAAAGCTCTTCAAAAAACATTTTAAGTTTGTGGGGGGAGAAATCGTAAATGAGTTTCTGATGAGTACTGGCTATCTACCAGGAGCTCACGAACCTTCTTGTCCGATATATGCGCGAATACGGCAACTAAAGTAGTAGAATTACTTTAACGTACTGACTCAGTTAGTCCTCCAATTTATAAGAAGTAATACTTTTACAAGTAGTAATAGCACTATCATAGCCTAAATACTATATAATTTATTCAATATAATTTATGATTATGCTATAAATTATATAAGTAGAATTTGCAAATTTTCAAGGAATATGTAGTTTTAATCGATAGTGCTAATAATAAGATCGCAAGTAATCCTCGCTTTGCTAATATTTTAATAGCCTTTTATAGTTTTATATATTCTTTTTAATAACCTAAATCTACTTTCCATGAGAAAACGACTACTCGTTTTGCTACTGCTGACGGTAAGTGTGTCCTACGCATGGGCGCAGCGCCAAGTCAGCGGGAAAGTTACGGATGCCGAAGAAAATTCTGCATTGCCAGGCGTAAACGTTCTGGTGAAAGGAACTACCATTGGTACCGTGACTGACATTGACGGTAATTATGTGATTACCGTTTCCGGAGACAATCCGGTTCTAACCTTTTCATCTATTGGCTACACTACGCAAGACGTAGCCGTGGGTAACCGATCCACAGTGGATCTCGCATTAGAAGCTGATGTACAGCAACTCACCGAAGTGGTAGTAACTGCCCTTGGGGTAGAGCGAGACGAAAAATCGCTCAGCTACTCGGTAGAAGAAGTAGCAGGAGAAAGCTTTCAAGAAGCCCGGGAAATTAACCTAGCTAATTCCTTAGCGGGTAAAGTTGCTGGAGTTAACGTCAGCAATATTGCCTCGGGACCAGCAGGTTCTAGCCGGGTAATTATTCGGGGTAACGTATCGCTAGCCGGTAATAACCAGCCGCTGTACGTTATTGACGGAGTACCCATGGACAACTCGGGTTTTGGTCAAGCTGGTCTGTGGGGTGGTTCCGATGAAGGAGATGGGACTTCTAGTATTAACCCTGATGATATTGAGAACATCAGTGTGCTGAAAGGAGCCAATGCTGCCGCACTCTACGGTTCGCGAGCTTCTAACGGGGTAATCCTCATCACTACTAAAAGTGGCAAGGCTCGTAGTGGTATTGGCGTTGACTTTAACTCTAACTTCGTATTTGAGGATATAATTGATCTATTTGATTTCCAGGATCAGTACGGACAGGGAACTCAGGGGCGTAGACCTACTACTGCTCAAGAGGCTTTTGAATTCGGAACTGGTGACTGGGGCAGCCGCTTAGACGGTAGCTTGGTTCCTCAGTTTGACGGGGTAGAGCGCCCTTATTCCAATGTGGGCGATAATCTTGATGCATTTTATCGTATAGGAACTACTTTTACTAACACCATTGGGTTTTCGGGAGGAAGCGAGAATCAGCGGGTTCGCCTAAACTTCTCTCGTCTGGATAATGAAGGTATCATCCCTGAATCCGGCTTCACCCGAAACAACGTAACCTTATCTTACAATGGTAAGTACGCTGACCGCATAACCGTTACCTCCAAGGTTTTGTATTCTAACGAGAACGCCCAGAACCGACCACGGTTAGCTGACTCACCCGGTAATGCTCCTCAGGGATTGGTAAGATTACCTAACAACTACGATGTAGATGACCTTAGAGGTGATCCTAATAAGCCAGGTGCCGTTCCGGATGGGGTAACAACATTCGATGGTAAAGGTTCTGGCGAAGAATTACAGATATCTAATAACCTCTGGAACCAGAATCCTTGGTGGGCTGCCCATCAGTTTGAAAACGATGACGTCCGCGACCGTATCATTACCTCTAACGTAGTACGCTTTGATGTCACTGACTTCTTGTACGCTCAGGGGCGATTCAGCATGGATTGGTATACTCGTAGAGAAACTGACTTGACTCCGTTTGGTACGGGTTATCAGCGCCGAGGTAGCATGAGGGAGCGAGAAGACCGAATAAGAGAGACAAATATAGAAGGGATCATCGGATTCAATGACCGTTACGGCGATATTTCAGTGGATGCTTTTGTGGGTGCTAACATCATGCGCCGATCTTTCGAGAGATTGCAATTGAGTGGTAGTAACTTTAACATTCCGTTCTTCAACACTTTTGCCAATTTGGCGAACCAGAACCCTTCTTATGCCTTTAATGAAAAGGGTATCAACTCCGTTTTTGGTTCAGTGAACGTTGGTTTCAAGGATATAATCTATCTGACAGGTACTGCCCGAAACGATTGGTTTTCAACGTTGAACCCAGAAACGAATAGTATACTTTACCCTTCTATCGGAGGTAGTTTTGTGTTTTCTGAGTTGTTTGGATTGGCAGATGGCAATATCCTCCCTTTCGGTAAACTACGCGCTTCTTGGGCGCAGGTAGGTGGCGACACTGACCCTTACCGCTTAGCTCTGACGTATAGTTTGGGACAAGGTCACTTGGATCAGCCTACTGCTAGTATTTCCCAAAACTCAATCCCTAACCAATTGCTGGTTCCCCTAACCTCTACGGAGTTTGAAGTAGGAGTTGATCTACGGTTCTTAAGTAATCGTTTAGGAGTTGACTTCACCTACTACCAGCAGAGAACCACCGATGATATTCTAAACGCTCAGATTTCACGGACTTCTGGTTTTGAGGCTACTACCATCAACATCGGAGAGATGGAAAACAACGGTATCGAGCTATTGTTGACGGGTACTCCTATTCAAAAGACCAATTTCTCTTGGGATGTGCGCTTTAACTTCTCGCTGAACAATAATAAGGTAATTGCCCTTTCGCCCGGAATTGAAAGATTTCAGACTGGGGAACCTCGTACCCGATCGGCTTTTACCGAGAATATTGTAGGGCAGCGGTTTAGTACTATTACCGGATTTACCCAACAAATGATTAACGGCCAACCCGTATTCAACGAAGATAGCGGACAGCCAATACGCTCTAGCGAAACCTCTATATTAGGAAACGGAGTTCATAAATACATTGGGGGTTTAACGAATACCTTTACCTACAAGGGCATATATCTGGACTTCCTCGTTGACTTTAAGGCAGGTGGAGAACTCTACTCTGGATCTAATGCCCGTTTCGTAGGCTCTGGTCAGCATAGAATGACCGTAGAACCTACTTCTGGACTAGGTTTTGTATCCGAAGGACGGGAGTCACTAACCGTTACTGGAGTTAACCAAGATGGTGAGGCGTTTACCAAGACGTTAGATGAAACTGAAATTCCAGCATTCTGGGGAGCATACTCTGGACTTGCTGACCGCTTTATCTACGATGCTTCCTTTGCCAAGCTTCGGCAGTTGAGCTTAGGCTACAGTTTGCCCACCAGCTTACTAGCCAACACTCCACTACAATCCGTACGGCTTTCGTTTGTAGGACGAAACCTACTTCTTTTGTATACCAACCTGGAGAATGTTGATCCCGAATCAACCTACAACAATACCAATTCACAAGGATTGGAATACTTTGGAGTTCCACAAACCCGCTCTTTCGGATTTAATGTGAGCGCCAAATTTTAATCAAGTAATAAACTAAAGAGTAATAGAAATGAAATACTTAAGTATAGCACTACTCTTCGCTACCATCTGCCTGATACCCCTATCTGGCTGCGATAATGATGAGTTAGTAGCATTAAACGATGACCCCACGGCGGCTCTGGAACTAGACTGGAAGTTTATGTTCTCCCAGGGTACAGTGCAGTCGGCGGAAAACCGTTTCATTAACGGAAGGGTACATTTGAATTTAGCCTCTGGTCTGATTCAGCAGATGGCCACACTGCAAATAGGTGGTGAGCGTGGTTCGGGAGATAAATACATGCGCCACCTGGATAGTTTTGATGGAACCATGCGGTTTTTCTATCCAAATGCTTTAAAAACGCTAGCCGAGGTAATCCGGCAAACTGGACCCGAGGGAACCAATCCTAGCTGGACAAATCTGCACCACATGGCACAGATAATGTACATAGTCCCGATGCATATCGTAACTGATCTGCACGGAAATGTGCCTTACACTGAAGCCAACTCAGGGGTTGATGGAATCTTCTTTCCTAAGTACGATGATCAGGAGCTTATCTACAAAGATATGCTAGCCAAGTTAGAGACCGCTGCCAATACTATTGGTACTGGTCCCGATGAAGTGGGTAACGCTGATCTTATATTCGGTGGCGATTTCGATAAGTGGAAAAAGTTTGCTAACTCCTTAATGCTTCGTTTAGCTATGCGGATTTCCAACGTAGATCCCGCTACGGCTCAAGAGTATGTACAAAAAGCTCTCGCCGGGGGCGTAATGGAAAGTAACGAGGATATGGCATGGCTACAGATGGCGGCTGGCCCTAGCCAGTGGTTCAACCAGAACGGTATTTCCCGAGCCATGATTCCTGATGATTGGGGAGCGAATAATATGCTGAGTAAAACGCTGGTTGATTGGCTAAAGGATCGGAACGATCCCCGCCTAATGATCTACAGTGGTGGTATCGGAATATGGGGTGGACCCTACATCACCGACTATGATGCCCAGAAAGGAATGCCTAACGGATTTGATGCCGAAACCATTCGAGAGTTTGAAGGAACTACTGAGACTATTGACCGGGAATTAACGTACTCTCGCCTCAACCCAGCTATGCTAGATGTTGATGATCCGTTCATCTTTATGACTTATGCAGAAGTAGAATTCTTACAAGCTGAAGCTATTCTGAAGGGCTGGGCAAGTGGAAGTGCGGAAGAGCACTTTAATGCCGGAGTACGAGGTTCTATGCAGCAGTGGACTATCTTTGACGAGTCACTTTCAGTAACTGATGCTGAGGTAGATGCTTACCTAGCAGCTAATCCGTTTGATGGTACCGAAGAAATGATTGGCGAACACCACTGGGCTGCCAACTTTATGCAGTGGTACGAGGCCTACAGTAACTGGCGCCGAACGGGCTTCCCTCAGCTTACTCCAGTAAACTATCCAGGTAATGTTTCGGGCGGACAAATATTCCGCCGAATTGAATACTTCTCCATTGAGGTGGCCAGCAACCCCAACCTTCAGGAGGGTGGTACTCTACCAGATGACGTAATGACCCGTATGTGGTGGGATGTGAACTAATCGGTGAACATCACACTTAGCAATGATAGCGGCACTGAAATTTTTCGGTGCCGCTATTTGTTTTTTACCTGCGATGGAATGCTGAACATATCAGCTAGGGCTTGAATGATGATTAAAACTACTATTTACTCTTTACTTTTAGGGCTACTCGTCGCTTGTAGCCAATCTAGAGATGCGAGACTGCTTTGGTCGCAATCTTTGTATCAGATTGGTTCTCAATCTTCGCCTAAAACCACTGACCTAAATGGGGACGGAGTACTAGATATTGTGATGGGAGCCGGTACTGAAGAAATCGCACCCACTGACTATGGCGTGGTTGCGCTAGATGGAAAGTCTGGTGAACTTCTGTGGCAGCAAGACGCTACTGCGAGTATAGTTGGTTCTGCCACTTTCTATGATATTACGGGCGACGGTGTAAATGATGTACTTATTGGTGGTCGAAATCATAACTTGATGGCACTCAATGGCACCAATGGTGAATTCATCTGGAAATATGAGTACAAGTTTAAGGACGATTCAATTCTACAGTACGCTCGCTACAACTTCTATAATAGTACCTTAGTCCCAGACCAAAATAATGATGGATACCCCGATTTACTGACGGTCAACGGCGGTAATTGGGATGCATTGCCGGGTTCGACTGACGACCGTTTTCCGGGAGTATTGATGTTATTTGATCTGCAATCGGGTAATATTTTAGCAGCGGATACTATGCCCGATGGGCAGGAATCATATATGTCGCCGCTCTGCTTTACCCAACCTGGTAGCGAAGAAGCTACGGTAATTTTTGGCACGGGTGGCGAAACCGCTGGAGGTAATCTTTACCAAACTACCTTAGCTGATCTGAAAGTACGAAAAATAAAAAACGCCACAGTACTAGCCAGTGAAGAAACTCATGGCTTTATTGCTCCTCCGGTAATTGCTGACATCACGCAGGATGGCTACCTCGATATTATCGTGGCTTCCCACGCTAGTCAAGTTCACGCAATTAATGGCAATACGCTAGAAACTATCTGGAATCGTTCGTTCCCCCAGATGGAATGCAGCAACGGTTTTGCCGTGGGCCAGTTTACAGGTGACAATACACCCGATTTTTTGGCGATTATGAGCCAGGGCACTTGGCCGGATTATACCATTGCTACGCAAGTAGTGCTCAACGGGAAAGATGGCACCATCGCCTACCAAGATTCTATCGGTTGCTTCTCTTTAACCTCTCCGGTAGTATACGATATTAATAATGACGGTTGGGATGAAGCTATTTTGAGTATTGGAGAGTACGACTGCGCTACTCAACTAACGGAAGACGTCCGATCACCGGCTACGATGAATAGTCAGTTAGTGGTGCTAGATTTTGCCCATGACCGCCAACAAGTACTGGATAAAACTGAAGGGTTTAAAAATTTCTACTCAACCCCCTGGTTAGGTGATCTTGATCAAGATAATTACTTAGATGTGGTTTATCCTCAGTACTACAACGCCAATGACTTATTCCGCTTTCTGGGTATGACCGTGAAGCGGCTTGATATGGGAATCCCAATGAAGAAACCCGTACTTTGGGGAGAGTATATGGGTTCCGATGGAAGAGGAGTCTTCCCTCCTCTAGATTAACAAATAATTCATCTGCTTATGAATATTGTGAACATTCCAATCATACTTATGAAGGGCGTTTCCCCCTTAGGAAAAGGGGGTAGGGGGATTTTCAGTAACCTTATAAAACCTGTTTTTCTTTATTACTTGGCGGTCGCTATTCTCGGCTGTGAATCACAACCGACTAATGAAGAAAATTCTCTATCAGAAGAGCAACAAGTCTCTACCCTATTTCAACTACTAGACAGTACAGCTACTGGTATTGGCTTTGTTAACTCAGTAGAGGATCAGAAAGACTTCAATATTCTTACCTACCGGAATTTTTACAACGGGGGTGGGGTAGCCATCGGCGATGTAAATAATGATGGACTAGCGGATTTGTATTTCACAGCTAACCTGGAGGGTAACCGACTCTATCTTAATCAAGGTAACTTTACTTTCAAGGATATTACCGAACAAACCGGAGTAGCTGGAACCCGAGCCTGGAGCACCGGAGCAGCAATGGCTGATGTAAACGGTGATGGTTGGCTGGATATTTACGTGAGTAATTCGGGGGATATAGCGGGTGACAATAAAGAAAATGAGCTGTTCATCAACAGTGGAGTCTTAACTGAAGATGGTCTCCCATTGTTCACAGAAGAAGCAGAAAAGTACGGACTAAACAATCAGGGGTATTCTACCCAAGCCGCCTTCTTCGATTACGATATGGACGGCGACCTGGATTGCTATCTACTTAATAATAGCTTTAAAGACCCTAGTCGGATTGACCTCTACAAAAGTATGCGGGATAAGCCCGATGAGCTAGGAGGGGATAAACTATACCGAAACGACGGAAATACTTTCACGGATGTAACTGCCGAGGCTGGAATCTATAGTAGTGCCATCGGTTTTGGGCTAGGAACGGTGATTGGTGATATCAATAATGACCATTACCCGGATATCTACGTAAGTAACGATTTTTGGGAGCGCGATTATCTATACATTAATCAGGGCGATGGTACATTTTCAGAAGAGCTGATCGATCGCATCAACTTCTGTTCTATCTCTAGCATGGGTGGCGATATGGCGGATATTAATAACGATGGTCATCCTGAGATTTTTACTACCGATATGCTGGCGGGAGATAATTATCGGCTTAAGGCAATGTCGGCTTTTGATCCGTATCACCTAGAGAATATGAAATACCGAGCCAATTACCATTACCAAATTGGTCAGAATTGCTTGCATCTCAACAACGGGCAAGGTGATTTCCAGGAAGTAGGCATGTTAGCTAAAGTAGCCGCTACTGATTGGAGTTGGGGAGCTTTGTTTTTTGACTTTGAGAACGATGGACGCAAAGACCTGTTTGTGAGCAATGGAATTTACCGTGATCTGATGTACATGGATTTTCGGGATTTTCTGGATGATAATGATATTTATCGGAAGATGGCAGCGAAAGAAGAAGTCGATTACCCTGCTCTGATCGCTAAAATGCCTTCTAACCCATTGAAGAATTTTGCTTTTTCCAATACCGCTAATTTGCAATTCAGTAATCAAGCTGAAGCACTAGGGCTAGCTCAGCCCTCCTTTAGTAATGGTGCCGCCTACGGTGATCTGGACAACGACGGTGATCTTGATCTGGTAGTCAATAATGTGAATATGCCAGCCTTCGTGTATCGGAACGAAACCGAGCAAACGGCTAATAACCATCTGAAAATTAAGTTTAGTGGATACGCTGCCAACCCTTTTGGTATTGGGGCGAAAGTAACCCTGCGAACCCGGGCTGGGCTACAAATCCTGGAGAACTATACCACGCGTGGATTTGAAAGTAGTGTGGAGCCGTATCTTATCTTCGGATTGGACTCACTGGAAAGGGCAGATCAATTGGAAGTAGTTTGGCCTGATGGAAGACGTCAGATGCTTACTCAGGTTCCCGCTAACCAAACCATTACGCTGAACTACGCTGAAGCCACCGAAGTGCCTGACCAAATTGCTAGTACCCCTCCTCCGGCTTTTGTTGAGGTAAGCCAAGATGTAATTCAGGGGAAAGCTCAGCATCAGGAAAATGCTTATAATGATTTTGACCACGAAATTTTGCTGTGGCGAATGCTCTCTACCGAAGGCCCCCGCGTAGTTACTGGGGATGTAAATGGCGACCAACGGGAGGATTTTATTTTACTAGGAGCTATTGACGATGCGGATAAGCTATTTGTACAAACCTCTAGCGGTAAATTTCGTCTGATGAACGTAGCTGATTTTCAGGCTACCAAAAGCTTTGAGAGCAGTTGTGGTGCTTTGTTTGACCACGACGGAGATGGTGATCTGGATTTAGTATTGGGAGCAGGAGGTAATGAGTATCAGCGGGGAGGACAGCAATTTACATTGCGTTACTTTGAGAATGACGGGCGAGGTAATTTTACTTTAGATAATGACCAAGTGCCGCCTATTGTCGGAAACTTCTCCGTGGTAGAAGCACAAGATTTTGATGCGGATGGTGATACTGATCTTTTTCTGGGCGGACGCTGCATTCCGGGCAATTATGGTTTACCTCCGCGCAGTTTTTTGTTGGTCAACGATCAAGGTAAATGGCAGGATGTTACTCCTGAGTCGCTAGCTGGAGTAGGTATGGTGACTGATGCTGTTTGGGCTGATACCGACGGTGATCAGGATCAGGATTTGGTGATAGTTGGTGACTGGATGGGGGTACATATCTTTAAAAACAACCAGGGACAATTGGGTGAAGCCCAACAACTACCTAATAGTAATGGCTGGTGGACACGCATAGAAGCCGCTGATCTAGATCAGGATGGTGACGCGGACTTCGTGCTGGGTAATTGGGGTTTAAATTCAAAATTTAAAGCTTCGCCTCAAAAGCCAGTTACCATGTTCGTCAACGATTTTGATCAGAACGATAAAAGTGAATTCGTACTCAACTGGTACGCGCCCGAAGATGATCAAGCCTATCCCTTTGCCACCAAAATGGAGCTAACGCAGCAACTCCCCAACCTACGGAAACAGATTTTAAAGTACGAAGATTACGCTAGCCAAACTTACGAGTCCTTATTCTCACCAGCTACTCGAGAAGCTTCTATTGCCTACAAAGCTGAATATCTGGAAAGTGCTATTCTTTGGAACGAGGGTACTCAGTTTTCATTGCAAGCTCTACCGATTGAGGCGCAAGTTGCCCCGGTGTTTGCCATTGCAGTAACTGACTGGAATAGCGACGGACACGCCGACATTTGGCTAGGAGGAAATTTCTATGGGCTTAAGCCTCAGGTGGGTCGCCACGATGCTAGCCAGGGAGTATTTCTAATTGGTACGGGTAAACGAAGGTTTCGGGTAGTATCTGCTGCTATGTCGGGCATTCAGGTAGAAGGTGAAGTACGAGATGCCGTCATTTTACCGCTTAATCAAAAGCCAGCTATGCTGGTGGCTCGGAATAATGACGAGGTACTGATGTACCGCAGAAAGTAATGTGCTTAGTTAATAATGATTACTTTACCTCTTCGTAGTCTACGTAGTCGCCACCTTTAAAATCCTGAGAAGAGCGTCCCTTCTTTTTCTGATCTTCAGGAACGTAATCAATATTAACATCACCCTTAGGTCGTTGGTAGCGACTACGCTGTTGTTGCCTCCGGGACTCTGGACCGAAACTGTAGCCTCTCTGTTTAGAATTTACCCGTCGGCCTCCTCCGGTAATGCCATCAATCATACGGAGGATAAAATCGCTAGCCTTATAAACAACATAAATAAATAGAACCGCGATAATAATAAATTTCAGCATAGTGTAGACAGTCTACTTATTTAACTGACTAACTAAGATACAAGTTTCATGTCAAAGTATTGTGGTGTTAAAGTGTTTTAATATGTGGTATCAAGGTCATATCCGGAAGTATACCTATTCAAACAACTTGAACACAATAACACCCTAACACTAAAACCTATTGCCACTGAAGTATTACTCCAGCATAAAAGGTACGTTGGGCAAACAACTCATTAAAGGTTTGGGAATAATCTTGATTGTAGTTGATGCGTCGTACATTGCGATGATTTAATACGTTATTGATGTTGCCAAAAGCTACAGCTGATAATTTTTCGGACAGTGGCCACACCCGGCTGATACTCAGATCGATCACGTTGTAATCAGGTAATCGCAAGGCTTGATTAGCTGGGGCATACGTAGGCGCGTATACTTCCAAGTTAGGATTCCAGAAACGGTCGGTTGCGGGTTGGAAAAAGGTGCCTTGCCGATGAATAAACATACTGCTTAGTGACCATTGCGGACTTATTTGATAAGTAAAGCTACCGCGTACAAAGTAGTTCAGGTCATAGGGTGATGAAACCGTAGTTTCACCTTCTTGCACAGTAGCGTTTAAGTAGGTGTACGAAAGCTGCATTCTCAGCTTAGGTGACCAACGAATATCGGTGGCAGCTTCGGCTCCGTAGGTCTGCTCCATTACTCTATCCGCTTGGGTATCCTTGTAAAAAACTGCCAGTGACAGCGTTTTTCCTTTCCTTTGGTACTGATAATCAAGTGAAAGCTGATCGCTACGGTAGAAACTAGCGGCTGATTCTTCTTGTGGAATCACTTGCTGATGGTACCGCCCAGCGGAAAATGTCAGGGTTTGATACTTTGCCAATTGGTAGTGGGTATTAAACTGGTAGCTCAAGTAATTGGGCTGATCATTGATTGGCACGTTTTTCCGTAGTCCTAGCCCAAAAGTCCAACGCTGACTAGGTTGATACTTGCTGTAGACATACCCTTCGGGCACGCGTACCTGAATATGGGCTTCAAATGAGTCAACCGGATGATGAGCCGCTCGGGCATAGTCAAATACTGGCGTTTGTCCAGCAAAATTGGCTTGACGATCATCGTAGGTAAAGCCGGTTTTCAGCGTCCAGGCATCCCAAAAGCGAGTGTAGTTGGCTGAAAAATACATGTCTTGGTTTTGGGTATCAATATCTAGATTACCTACTGAAAAATTCATATCACTAATGCTGAAGCCACCGTTCAAGGTCAGTAGCGAATGTTCATACTGAGTCCGTAGATTAGCAGTAGTAAAATTGCGCCACTTTTGTTGCCGAAAAGTATCATCGCCGGAAGGGTGCCGACTCGCAAAGCGATAACCCTCGCTTACCGCGTAGTTAAATACTTTCAGACTTGTTTTCTCATTTAGTTGGTGAAAGTAGTGCGCCCCGAAGTCCAACGTATGGAAGTATTTGAGATCTTGTAAAGCACTAGAATTCATTGTCTGAAGAATACCTGATGGTTGATAATTGCTGAATAATGAAACTGCCGAAGCTGAACTAGTCGGTAAACTAGCGTAAATTCCTACGTTGGCCGGAGAGATAGCTGCATCAACACTCGCCCGTTCCGGAATCTGGTCAATGGTTTGCAAGGAGATTAGCCCGGCTGAAGTATTCCCAAATTCCAACGGTGGATTACTGGGAAATACCTGTAGCTGTTTAATCAGAGCCGTATTAAAAATACTAAATGTGCCAATGCCATTAAGTTGAGCAAACCGGACGGCATCGTAAATCGGCACATCATTCAAGAAAATACCCGTTTGCGCTGGACTGCTTCCGCGCAAGCTGACACTCGCTGATTCGTCCAACGTAGTAGCAGCCGGAAGGGAATTTACCGCCAACAGCGGGTCAGCCTTGGCATTGGGATTCATATAAATTTCTAACTGTTCAATCTTCTTAATACTGAACTCTTCGGCCACCAAGCTAGATGCTTCTACCGTAACAGCTTCCATGTTCTGCACGTTGGCAGTCAGTTTTACCGAAAGTTCGCCTTCGGTAGCTGGAACCAACTGAGCCTCATAACCAATAAAGGTGACCATTAGCGTATCACCAATAGCAGCTTCCAGCGTGAACGTCCCTTCACTATCGGTGCTAGTGCCTCGCTGCCAGTCTGACAGCGGGTAGACATTTGCTCCCGTCAGCAATTCTTGGGTAGTTGCATCCACTACCTGCCCCTGGACAGTAATTGGACTCTGGGCGAAAGAAAAGGTGGAAAAGAGAAAGAGAACGGTAGAGAGTAAATAGGTTCTCATAGAACAAAGGGTAAGAATGAGTATGGTTTGGGAAAAGGGAAGTTTGTCTAAATCCCCCTAACCCTCCCAGAATAAATCTGGGACAGGCTCTTTGAAAAAGGGGGATGAGGTAGGGTCATTCGTTTATTACTTGTTGGAAGATTGAGCGATGATCTGAGGCATGAGTTTGTACTTCACCCAACCGAAGTTAGGTTCTACTTCTAATGCTTTTTGGTAAGTCGTAATAGCTTCCGAAGGCTGTTCAGCTTGTTGATAGGCTTGTCCGAGCCAAGCTAGGGCATCCAGGTAACGCCAGTTTTTAGCATAGTTCGGTTGCGCTTCGTAGTACTGTACCGCTTTTTGATAGGCAGCTATTGCTTCATCTATATCGCCACCAAAGGTTTTAGGCGTAAAGAGACGAGAACCACCGCGCTGCATCCAAGCATCCGGACTTTTTGGATCAGCTTTCAATGCTCGGTCAACTAACTTTTCGCTTTTGGGGCCGAGGTACATGGCTTTCCAGTTTTGGAAGGCCATAGTAACAGCATAAAGCCGAGCCATCTTGGCTAACGCTACGGCATCTTCAGCATTTTGCTCGAGAAGAGTTTCTAGACTTTCTTCCAAGTCATCGGCGATAGCATCGTACGTTTCTTCGTCTTGGTTGGCCATCGCGTAGATCAACAACCCACACCGAGCTTCGGTGACAGCGTGTAACTTTTTGGTTTCATCAAGGGAAGCATCCTGATTTATTTTTTCTATCGCTTGTTCCCAAGGAGCTTTTTCGGCAGCAAGGTAGCCTTGGTAAAATAGCTGCTGCACTTCGGGGTTTACTTGCGCTAAAGAAGTTGCGGCAATAGCACACCCAAGAACTATAAAGAAAAATCGGGAGATTGATTGTAAAGCATTCATGGTGAAAATAGATTTTTGGTGAATGAATGCTTCAAAGAAAGCGGCTTACCAGATGGAGCAGAAACTTAGTTGACCAAATGCAATGGGACGTTGACGAAAGACGGAAGAATGGTAAAAGGTACAGGGTTGAAGGTAGAAGAGGTTTAAACAGAGCCATACCTTGTACCTACGACTGGTTACCATCCATATTGTGCGTCTTGTCAGGCGTTAAGTGCATTTGGTCAACCAAAGTTGTTTCGTTACCTTACTGATAGCAATTTTGCAAGTATGAGTGACTTATTATCTCGCTGGAAAGAATCGGAAGCCTATCACCTAATTGTCCGGTATAAGTTGTATCATATTCCGTTTTGGGTGGTATACATATCATTCTGGTGGCTATTGTTCAGTAGTGCGCCTCTACTTTCTTGGGAAACACTCTTCAGTATGATTACGCAATCAATTGCTTACGGGTCAGGAGCGTATCTTAATATATATTATTTCATTCCAGCCCTACTCAAGAAGCAGCGTTATGGCTGGTATGCGTTAGGGTTTTTAGCGTGCGTGCTCTTATCAACTTCGTTAGCTACTCTAAATTTTCAGGGAATGTACTACTTAGCCACTGGCGGTTGGAATGTAGCGGGCGATTGGTTTAGAGGAACGTATCCGCAGTTTCTGGGAATTATGGTCAGCAATGCGTTTACTGCGGTGGTGGCAGTGATGATCATAAAGTTAGCGAAAGACTATCTGAAAGATCAAAAACGAACGCAAGCACTGGAAAAAGAGAAACTAGAGACTGAATTGAAATTTCTCCGTTCGCAGTTTAACCCTCACTTTCTGTTTAACACAATCAATTCAATTCATTTTCTGATTGAGAAAGACTCTAGAAGAGCTTCGGATACATTGTCTAAGTTTTCTGATTTGCTTCGTTACCAGCTTTACGAATGCAACGAGCCACAAATCCCGCTGAAAAAGGAAGTGCATTATCTGGCTAATTTTGTGTCACTGGAAAAGCTGAGGGTCAATAAAAATATTTCGGTGGCATTAGACGTGAGTGAAAATGTGAACGGAGCGCAGATTGCCCCGTTCATTCTGATGCCCTTCGTGGAGAATGCGTTTAAACACGTATCTAAAGGAAAGCAGCAAGATAATTTTATCCGAATTTCGCTAGCCCAACAGGAAAAGCAGATTCGGTTTACAGTAGAAAATTCGCAAGAGCCCACCGAGCCTAAAGCCCGCGATGCGGTATACTACGGCGGTATTGGCTTAGCCAATGTAAAGCGACGCCTAGACTTGCTGTACCCCCAGCAGCACGCCCTCCAAATTGATAGCCAAAACGAAACCTACTCGGTAGAACTGACGATTGACCTCCATGAAAATTAATTGCTTGGTAGTAGATGACGAACCGCTGGCTCGGGAGGGATTAGCGGGGTACGTTCAAGAGCTGGATTTCCTCAATCTGATAGGAGAATGTGAGTCGCCGTTGGAGGCGGGAACATTGCTCGATAAACACGCGGTGGATTTAATTTTTCTGGATGTGCAAATGCCCAAAATCAACGGCATCGATTTTCTAAAAACGATCCGAAACCCTCCGCTTATCATTCTAACTACGGCTTATCCACAGTACGCCCTGGAAGGTTATCAGCTTGATGTGCTGGATTATCTGCTTAAACCCATCACATTCGATCGATTCTATCAGGCGGCCAATAAAGCGAAAGCTCAGTACCAACTTCAGCAGCGGGCCGATAACTCAGTTCCGGTAGTTGAACCGACTCTTCCTCCATCCACCGAAGCGGAAGATGACTACTTTTTCGTTAAGGTAGACCAGAAGTACGAGAAGATAGCCCTACGCGATATTTGCTACGTAGAAGCTATGCAGAACTACGTAGTCATTCATACTGAACGGGATAAATACATGACGCTGGTTACGCTAAAAAGTGTTGCGGAACGTTTACCGAACGAACGGTTTATTCAAACCCACAAATCGTATTTGGTAGCCAAAGACAAAATCACATCCGTAGAAGGAAATCAAATCTTCATTGGCCAACAAATTATTCCTATCAGTCGTCACTACCGCGAATCAGTTATGGAAGCGTTGATTAATCAGAAGTTGCTGAGACGATAGAAAGAATACTTAACTTTAGAAGACTAAAATTCTTGTACTGCTCTTTCCAGCATTTCATCAATTCCTGTTGCTAATACCAAAGAATCGTTGGCAATTGCTATATCAGGGGCGATACCGTCTTCAATTGATTCGTCAAAATTGACACCGAGCATTTTGCTAGATGAAATAGTCACTAACCAGCCGTTGGAAAGTTCCTGGGTTTGGTTACCTCCACCCCCACCACCAGTGATTTGCCCTAATAAAGTTACATTAGGTAAGCTTTTTAGCTCGGCAGCGAGATAGGTAGCGGCACTGAAAGACCCACGGTTGATTAAAAGAATTACGGGTACGTCAAAATACGGAGCTTCTGGGGTAGCTTGAATAGAGAGGGGTGCAGAAATGGCATCATGGGGTCTACCTATTTTTTCAACCAGATAACCTACTGTAGTGGGCTGCTCGATAAAATGCCCAACAATCTCTACCGCATCCTGTCCACTTCCCCCGGGATTATTCCGAATATCTAGTATGATCCCATTTATGCCCTTATTCTCGAAAAATTGCATTACCTGATGAACTTGGTTTACACCGGAAAATTCACCTAAATGAATGTAAGCGATCTGATCGTTCAAGATGCCGTAGGTGTAAAATCCTAATTCCTGAAATTCATTGCCGAGGTAATTGTTTTTTACAACAGATAAATCAAAATGAATCTCAAACCCTTCTTTAAAATTATAGCTACGTTGCGTACCTGGGATATTGATAAAATTGTGTCCGTCTTTCAGTGTATTCATCATCTCGGACATGATATCTAATAGTGCTATTTCGCTCAAGCTTTCATTAATCATAGGAGCATAATCTGCCCTTACCTCATTCCAATTAATACCTTTATGCTCGAAGTAGATATAATTTTCATCAATGTACGTCCACATTTCTTGAAACACCTGCACATTCTCAAATTCTGCTGTATCTTCTTCTGAGCAAGCAAACAGACAGGTAAGGGTTCCTAGTAAGTATAGTTTTCTTCTCATCGTCAAAACTTAAAATTGGTGGATAATTGGATCCCGTTTTTAACTTGCTTTACTTCTTTTACCTCATCTATTTTCAAATAATCGAGTATGTATGATAAGCCTATCTCATGTCGTTTTTTCGCAAAGTATGAGGAGAAGCCCACTTCGAAGTAGGCCTTTTGAAAAGTATTCAGGCTATTGAGGTTACCACTACTCAGCACATATCTACCCATGCCTTCTCGCTGAAAATTGAATACGCCATCTTCGATAAAATCTTCGGGATAAGGTAATCCGTAGGAAGGTCTGATAACATAGCTAACGATGGGTATTCTCAGCCTTGAGAAAATAGCAAATCGCTCATTGTTGAAAGGAAGCCGCTTCTGGAACTCAGTGGCAAGACCGACGGAGCCCCAGATAGAATAGGAAATGTTGTTATTCCCTGCCCATAATCCAGTCGGAAAACTGAGTAAAGAGCCCAGTCCGAAATAACCCCCTACGTACCAGTTTGCTATCTCTCTTTGGTAGGTATAGATAAACTCTGGTCTCAGGTTATTGAAAGCAACAAGCTCACCCGCTCTCTGCGGAAAATTCTTGCCAAAGCCCAGCCTGAAAGAATGTCTACTTCTATTTTTCTTCCAGAATAGTAGCAGACTACTGGTGAAACCTGGCTCTACTCTATTTCTAAAGCTAAACCTGGTATCTTCAAAACTCTCGTTATTGAATGAGTAGTTGATAGTGATTCCGCGGGAAGAAGTAGTATCCGATTGACTATATACCTGTCCGATACATAAGAAGAGCGCTATTAGCGTCAGTTTGCTTTTCATGGTACATAATGATTTGTTTGTCTAGTGCTCAGGAGTTTTGAAAACGATGACCATCTTTAATGTACTATCCCAGATATGGTATTTCACCATTGCTGAAGTTCATTCATTAATCAGCGACAGAATTTTCTCTACTTCGGTGTCCTTACCCAAGGCAATATCCTTCCAGGTTTTTTCCACTACTACATCCGGTTGTATTCCCCCGTCTTGTGCCTCACCCGTCAGCGGGGGTATAAACATGTGGATGACTGGAATGTCTATTTCCACCCTAGTATTAGGGAGACGTAGAAAGAACATGAAGCTTCCGTTGGTGCCTAGCTGGTTGCCTCCGGTTTCTTGACCTACTAGCGTGATATTCTTGATTCGCTTGGCATAGGTGGCCATCAGGTGAGTTGCTGAACTGTTGGAGGCATCAGTGATGAGATAAACGTTCCCCTGGTATCCGTTCTTTTTGGGTTGGTAGGTTTTTCCTCCCACGGAGTATTTCTGCTTGAGGAGATAATAGTCATCCTGTTTTTCGGCTACCTTTTTGGTGAAGTCGTAGGAAAATTTATCCCAGGTGCCGATATGTTTTTGGTATGCCTCAGGAATAGTTAGATAGCGCACCGATGCTTGCATGGCGGATACGGCGAACGGCTCTCGAATTACCTGCTCTAAAATGTATTCTCCTACTTCTCCCTGACCACCCTCATTTTCTCGGATGTCAATAATTAGATTAGGAATTTTCTGATTGTTCAGCGTTTCAAAAGCATCATCTATAATCGCTTTCCAGTCAAACTCATTGCGCTGCACAGCAAAAGATTTGATGGTAAGCATACCCACCTTATCATTTAGCAACCGAAAATTCCACCCGTCCTGCAAGCTGGTTTCTAGGTTTTCGTAGCGATCTTGGAGCACTTTGGTTCGTCGGGTTTTTGACATCGCCATCACCGTGGTGCTGAACGTCTCGGCGGTTTGGTTGTCCTTTAGCTGTAGTGCAAACTGCTCGTAGCTTCCGAATACAATGGGATAAAAAATGTCAAACAAGGAGTATTTTTCCGTTCCGGTGAGGGCTAGTCTTTCTAGCTTTTTTTCATAATTATTGCCGTCGGACGTCACGTACTGAGCCAAGTTGGTCAGGATAAAATCCACGGCCACTCCGTTGATGCTTAAAATTTCTAACCCACTGTTTAGCTGCTGATTTCCAGAAGCATTTTTGTCTATAAACAGTTGCTTTCCGATTCTTCGAAAAGTAAACGGTAGCTTGTCTGGTCGGTAGAAAATGGCTTTTTCTACGTTTGCACTCTGGTTCCACGGATTCGTAAAGGTGTGGCTACACTTAACTTTAGCGGCAAATTTAGAAACGGATGCGTAGGCATTGACCAGAGTAGGTTCAGCTAGCATCTCCTGCTCCAGTTGTGCCAAATATGTCTGTAGCGTTACCGAATCGGTATACTGATAGATAGCGGGATGAATGTGTTGAAGTATCTGACTCAGAGTAGTTACATCTTCCTGTATCTGCTCGGCGGTAAATGTCAGCTTCTCGCGCTGTTCATCATCGTAAAACTCGTATTCGTTGAATGTATATACTTTTTCTAATGGCTCGTCTTGGAACCATAAAATACGTTCATCCGCTCCCGATAATTCTATTTCCCCGTCTGCTAAAAACTTGAATTTCACGTATCTATCAGAAGTATTGAAGGTGATCTCAGCCTCAAAAATACCGTCTCCATCCTGGTCAATGAGGGGGTACGCTTCATCCCAGCTTAGTGGACTGACCGAACCTTGGATGGCTACATCTTGAGCGTCTAACCCAGCCATATCTACTTTAAATTGGATGGTGTGCTCTTGTGCCGAGACTGAGCAGCTAGTTAGCAGTAACACAATAAATAGGTTTTTCGACCAAGAAATCTGAGTAGCGATCTGGCCGATAGGAATAGTAAGCAAGCGTCTTCTTTTGATTGCTTTAGCTATTATAAAATCTAGTCCCAACCGACCGGATCCCATTGCTAGACTGTAGAGGCTTACCCATAAAAAACCCATTGCGGGCAGCATTTCCCATAGGCTACTGTCCCACTTCTGGAAGAAGATAGCTACCAGCATGGTACACCCAATCATCAGAGAAGCTAAGCGGGTTTTTAATCCTAGGGCTAGTAGCAAACCACCCAGCGTTTCGCTAGCGGCAGCCATCCAGGCGAAAAAATAGGGAGCTAGTGCAAACAGTCCTCCGAATTGGGCGACGTCTTCGGCAGACCAATCGGGAATATCAAATAAAGTAAGATCATTACCCGACCAAGGCATACCAAATTTAGAAGATCCAAAGTCAAAAGCTAACAGTAAGCCACATACAATACGGGGAATAGATACTAATATATCTCCGGCTAAGTTGGTTTGGGGTTGGGTACTAAAGAGTTTTTCAATGAAGCGTTTCATGTGTTTCGGATTTTAAGATGATGATCCAAAACTCATAGAATCTTGCACTGAAATCGCCTCAATAGGTGGCAAGAGGAATCAAATCATGAATTGAGACCTCATTAATATTCTAATTTTACATTAATGACTCCAGATATTCGGAGGGAGATTGACTTTCGGCTTTTTTGAAAGCACGGTTGAAGGTGGCCTTACTATTGAAGCCCGCTTCGTAGGCTAGTCCTAACAGCGAGTGCGTCTTATGCTTACCATCATGTATGAGCCGTTTAGTTTCGACTACCCGATAACTATTGATAAAGTCGTTGAATCGGTTGTGAAACCCCTGATTAATCGTATCGGAGAGTTCTTCTCTGGACACTCCGATTTTTTGGGCGAGACTCACTAATGTTAAGTCCGCATCTAAATACGGTCGTTGGGTACGCATAAACTGCTCGAGTTGCGTCTTCCGCTTTGCCATTTGATCATCCGTAATGGTTCGGGTAGGCTTTTTGCTCAGCTTCGTCTGCTCGAAACGGGAAAAGTCTACGTTTTGTAGTGCGGTCAGCTTGGTAAAGTAGCCACTGATTCCCACGTAGATAATAGCGATGCCCGATAGCAGGTAGTACCACCATTCCTGTATCCAGCTCAGGTTGGTAATAGACTCATCAATGACCGTTTGCCCAACATTGAATAGATACAGGAAGCTGTAGGCTATCAGAAAATTTCGTAGCCAGTTCAACTCCAGCTTATATGTATTAGCAAAGTAATGCTTGATCTTTTCTCTAAATACGTACAGTAACTGAAAGGAGAACGCCAAATACAATAGCATCTGAAGCGTCTTCAAAATAAAGACGAACGGATCTACGTATCTCCACTGGAAGTTGACAACTAAATATCCGTTTTGCACCTCGTCAAATCCAGGTTGCGAACGATCGTAGATCAGAATGAATGCCTTTAGCAAAAAGTAGAGCAACATCGGAATAAAGTGCCAATACTGTATTTCTTTCAGTCGAGAAGAGGGTGAAACCACCGATCGAATGTAGTAGTAAATCAGTGGTGCCAGCGCAAACGATAAGTCAACTAGGTAGTAATTAATTTTGGTAGTCCGGTAAGTATCGTACCAGCTTAAGAAACCGATAGTATAACTGGTCTGGTGATAGCAGGTAATGATCAGTACCAGCGCAAGAAGAAGATCCGAAGGCTTTCGCTGTTTGACGAACCTACTTAGTAGCAAACCGCTAAAAATCACCCCCTGACTGGTGAGCAGTAGTAGTGAGGTGCTGTATAGGTTGAAAGTGGGAAACACTGATCTTGAATGAATTGCTAAACTGACTTATAAAGATAAGATATGACAACTTAGGTCGGCGATTATTCTCAGAGATTTTTGTGAGATTGGCTACTACTCTGCTATAGGATAAGACTATCCTGAAACCCTGTAACTCGCCGGGTGACTTTATTTTTGCTACCCTTTAGCCGGAATGAGATTCTATTACCAACTTCATAAAAGGCTTCTTGGCTTCTATCCTTATGAAAGAGTAATCTTTGGGCTGGACTCTCTAAACAAACAAATGACAAAACTAGGCTATAAAGGAAATACTTCATTAAAAATGTAGGCTGTTTGGAAACTTTTAGAGGCAAGCTAAATAATTTCACTTACAGTAATTTACCCGCTTGGTCTTTTATTGTATCGAACGTAGATCATCATTTTTCTACGTTTCAAGAGAAACGATTAGTTGCTATCTTCTGGTATCTTTCAGATGAAAATCTCAGTATCAGATAGGCGATACTCAAGTTGAGTAACCAGGGGAGCCAGGCGGAAAGCTGGTAAATCGGCATGAAGGGAACACCGGTTAAAAGTGGGATCAGAAGCAAGCTTCGCTGCGTTATTGCAGCAAAGGTTAGTGCGTAGCTGAAGTACGACCATTTCTCGTGGTCACTGATATTGCCATTACGTATAGCTGTTATTGATTTTACAGTAGCGTAAAACCATAGGATGGCCAATATAGAAAAACCAATAGATGTTATACGACCGCCCATAGCAAATTGGGCAACAATGCTTCCGGATAGACTGCTGAGTATGACGCCTACGAAATAGAAATACCCCAAGACTCTGTGTAGTCTCGTATTTCGGGTTCGAATACGTTTGATAAACTGAATGGGACCCGCAGTAATAGCAAATAACCCGAAAAGGACGTGTGCTCTAAATGTAAGTAGATACCAAAGGCTACTGGCAACTTCTTTCCTTTTTAGTATGCCAGAAGTGTTGGAGTATAAGTAATGGCTGGACATGACGATCATAGCGATGGCACCAACTACCAAAAACGTGATAAATGCTTTTTTCTTCATGCCTTAAACATAGTAGCATTACCAATCAGAAGTCAGTAAATGGTCTGAATGTCAAAGAAATGATTTGAATAGCAAAGCTCGCGAGGCTAATGGCAAAGTGTGGGGTGAGTAACAGACTTTATCAGGTCGGGTTGACCCCTGAAAAGAATTGTCTGACGATAGGGATATACTTTCTGGATACGGGAATTTCCTCGGCATGGTCGGCCAGGGTTAGCTTTAAACCCTGAGCATTGCCCGATACGTTAGTTACTCTTTTTAGATTTACCAAGTAGGATCGATGGCACCTCTTCAAATAAGGGGCATCTAACTGTTCCTCGAACGAGGAAAGAGTAATTCTATACGTTTTGTACGTCAGTTGCCCCTCATCAACTGAGTAAAGATCAATGTAATTACCCGCAGCTACGGCGTGACTGAAACTATGGTCGTCAAAAGAGAATTTTTCATCTTTCAAGTCAGTAGAAATGGACCATACGATAGATTTTAGCGATTGATTGAGAAAGCTTTTTCTGTCAAGAATGTCAAGAGCTGCTTTACTGTTGACCTGATTTCTTCTACGATAGTCAATGAGTATCAGAAAGGAGAAAGGGATACCTCCCAGAACGAACGTCCGGTTGATAATCCACCAATAGTTAGCCCAACTGAAGGGTAGGGAGTTGATATAGTTGGTGTACAATCCATTCAATGTCGCTATTATAAAGAGGATAATGAAACAGAAGATGATTTGGTGCTTTACTTTCCAGCGACTATCAGCAAACAGGTTTGGAAATACGAGTGGTAGAACGTAGATGAAAAGAGCAAGTACACTGGTAGTAATAAAACCGAAGAAGAACAGCGAAGCTACGCTGTTTTTCCCGCTAGCAATGTTAATGTCGAATGGTTCAAAGAAGAGTAGAAACAGTGCAATGAATGTTCCAAATAAGACGGCGATTAGGAGGTTTCTTACCTTAGGGGCTGGAGCCGGATATTCATCATTTAGCACTTTAAAGTATTTAGTAGTTTATCTAACAGTACAAGATAAGAAGTTACGTCTCATTATTTTTGCCTACAGCTTTTGAAAATAACTTGAATACAAGCAGAGATACCAGGCCTATCAGTAAACCAACAATGAATTCCCCTAAAATGGTGGGCAGAGCGTATACTAGGTCGTGTATAAAATGAATATTGTGAACGAATATGCCCCCGGCGACCAGAATCATGGCGAGTGTGCCGATTACTCCTAAAGCCCTGATTAAGACTGGTAGTGTTTTTACCAGAGCAGTGCCTATACTTTTTGAAATACCTGCTTTATCGTTACTAGCTGCTATTAATTTATACCCTGCATCATCCATTCTCACTAATAATGCTACGAGACCATACACCCCGATGGTGGCTAACAGGGCAACTACTGAAACTACCACGATTTGTATATTGATTGGCTCGTCAACGACAGTGCCCAGTGCTATAATTACAATCTCTACCGACAGGATAAAATCCACAACGATGGCCGATTTTATCTTCTTTTTCTCATACCCCAAAGCTTCTGCTTCAGTCATTTCGGTAACTGCCACTTTCCGCTTCGCCTTGCCTCTGTGAAATAGATATTCGTAAATCTTCTCTGCCCCTTCGTAGGCCAAGTACACTCCGCCTACCAACAGAATAGGAACAATAGCCACTGGAAGGTAAGCACTTAGCAGAAAGGCAACAGGTAGGATAATGAGTTTATTTAACAGAGAGCCTTTGGTGATTTTCCATAAAACGGGTAACTCCCGGGATGAAATAAAGCCGGAAGCTTTCTCGGCATTTACCGCTAAGTCATCAGCCAGAATACCCGCGGTTTTTCGGGTGGCAACTTTACTCATGGCTGCTACATCATCCATAAGCACGGCAATGTCATCAAATAGCGCAAAAAATCCGGATGCCATCTATATTATTGTCAGTTTGGTGTGTTTAGTATCGGCTAGTTCTATATTCTTCAATGAACTATGATATCAATATTTGTCAGATTTAATTCTGAGTTGCTATCTTCTAAGTTAAAATATTGGTGTTCAAATTTTTCGTCAGTACCATTTTTTTTCCTTGTACCTAAAATAATTTCGAATTCTTCTTTGGAAATTTCTTCTAAGAACTCTCTTCCTAATAATCCAGTACTACCGGTAAGGAATATTCTCTTCATTTTTCTTAATTGATTAGAATATCCAGTTATCATCCGTAAGCTGAACCAGGTCTTGTAGGCTTTTCAAATATCTATAAAACTATCTCATAGCACCAGCCTTTGCAAATAGCTAAGTTAGCTGGGTCGCGCAGGCTTGTAGCTGATAGTATTTGTATGTGCTTCACTGCTATTTTCCAAGGCAATGTCCTCTTTATTGTGTATGATCTTCAATTTCCTCGAGAGCTTCCGCCGAGATACGTTTTCCTAGCTTCCTCATAGCTTCCATTTCTTTCGGATTTTCATTTCCCCAGAAGTTTTTCCATGATTCTAATGAGTCCCATTTCGCTATGGTAATCACCTCTGTCTCATTCTCAAAAGATCTCAACATGAAACTACCGAGTGCCCCGAAAACGGATTCATGAATTCTATTGGTTGTAGTACTCCATATTTTCTTAAATTCTTCAAAGTTTTCTGGCGCAACGTGCCAACGATAAACTACTCTAACCATAATTATCTACAGAATTTATGTGGTTTTCTTGCATTATTTTTACTCTTAGCACATAAGAATTGATAGTGGAAATGTCTCCTTCATTCGATTGATATTGATGGGTAACGGAGACTCATTGCCATTGTAAATAGCGACCTTTCTGGATATCCCTCTCTTTCCTTCTTTTTGAACCTGGCGGAATTCCCGCCAAGTTGATTCTCTGTCAAGTTCACCTTCTTCATATATTTTTTGTATGCTCATCTATTGTTCGTCTTGCCTTAGAACAAGTCAATTATCTGTTGTGCAGTAGCCCGAACCGTATAAGGCTCACCGTTGAGCATTACCTGAAATTCAGTCTGTCCACTTTTAGGTTTGAAGATTATTACTTCACTATTTTCTATTCCAAGTAGACTCATATTTTATGATAGGCCACTAATTTAGGCTTAACAGTCTAAATAAGCTCAGTGAGCAAATCTGGTTTGACAGAACTAAAGGAAAGACTGCTCATTTGAACTAGATTTGGCGAATATCGAAGCCTGCTCCTTGGGTTTATTGTTTGTTATCTACGGTTCCTTTAATGAGTAAATCATCTTGTTCTAATGAGCTTATTTGGTTCATGAAATAAATTGCATCCAAAACCTGACTTCCATTTCCTCCAAGAAATCTGTACATCCATTTCTTTTTCACATTTTTCAGACTGATTTTTTCAATTAACCAATAAGAAACAAGCGCACAGAATATAAAGGAAACTAAAGTCACCCAATCAACTCCATTGATAACAACATGCTCAATTAAATTCCGACCTGTGATTATATAATAACCCAATAGTAACGTATTGAACGGTAAGAGTAAAGCCCCAAGTCTAAGCAGCCTGATAGTAGAAAGCTTAATTAGGCTTAGTTTCTTCAATAAAAGAGCCAAATGCTCATTATAATCAATGCTCTTGAGTAAAAAGACTTCATAGATTAAAACCAAACTGACCATTATGGTCCAAAATGCAAAAAATGTCAGCGTAGCGGCGGTCGCAATAGACGACAGGTTCTTGACAATGAGCACAACCAGATAAACCGTAACAGCAAGAAAAAAGCAAAGAATGAACAGTTTAACTCGAAGCAAATTATTAAGCTTATCAGAAGCTTTAGTAAGATAAGATTGTCTTAATAAATTCAGATCTAATTGCCAATTATCTTCGATATCTTCGCCAAGATCATCCCATGGATCTTTGAGATCTTCAAGTTTCATCATACAATATTTTAAATTTATCCTTCAATTGCCTTTTTATCCGATGGATTCTCACCCCTACAGCGCTTTTGGAAAGGTTGAGAATCTCGGCAATCTCTTCATAGCTTTTCTCTTCCAGATATAATATAATGATGGCCCGGTCGAACTCTGTCAACTGCTTGACCATTCTCCGCAATAAGTCAGTCTGTTCCTGCAAATCCTCATTTCCACTCATCCGGATGGTCAATACTTTTTCGTCAATACTTTGAAAATACTTTCGTTGGGTAGCATGTTTCCGATAGCTGGAAATGGCCACATTGAGGGTAACTCGATAAATCCAGGTAGAAAGTTTAAAGGTTTCATCGTATTTCGGAAAGGATTTCCAGAGTTGCAGAATGACTTCCTGTACTAGGTCTTGTTTGTCTTCATTACGGTTGCAATACATATTGCATATTTTGAAAATGATCATTTTGTGAGATGAAATGATCTGCAGAAATGTATCTTTATCCCTTTTCACTTCAGTAGGGATTTACGCTTTCCGTTGAGAAGCCATCCTATGGGCGTCCACCTCACCAAGAGTGCGTAGCTGGCGATTCCAATGAGAAAGGTGGCTCCGCAGGAGAAGGTTAATTTTATCCACATATTTAGCTCGGTGTCAATCAACATAAACTGTATGTACAGTAATATTGGTAAGTGAACCAAATAAATCCAATAGGAAGAATCAGCGATATATCTTGCTGTTTGACTCTTATTGTTCAAATATTTTTTCCCAATGACGAGAAAAGTTAGCGTCAAATAAACGGCCGCTATGCCTTCTAGTAAGCTAGAAACCCCTTGCACGAAAGTAATCGGTACGTGAGCTGCCCCTGACATACTTTCGGCCACACTCATTGGCTCTGGTAATAATAAGTAAAACCCAGCGTATGCTATCATGCCTATCGCTAATAGTATTTTCCAGTAGTCTTCCAGTTTTTCAATAAATACATTGTTCCTGAAAATACAGCACCCTAGCAGAAAGAAAAATCCATAAAATCCCAAAGACCATAGTTCTGGGGTAAAGGTTTCCGGCGATGGATGTGGCTTAATGGTTGTAACCAGCGAAAGGGCGACCAATAGCGGAGATACCACCATAAATAGTAATGGATTTTTATTCATCCAATGGTTGATTGAGTCAACAGAGTTGGTTTTGAAGAATAGTGCCGCCAGTGCATACATATACAAGAGAACGTATAAAAACCAGAGGTGCATGGTTCTAATTGGACCATGAGCCGCATCAGGCTGGTCTATTATTTTGGTTATTGATTCCAGCATGGGACCGGGATGCTCAACCATTTGCGCTGCTTGGCCTAGTACAAAGAACATGGCGGCCATGAGTAATGGCAAGAACAATACGAGTGGCAGTAAAATGCGTCTGGCTCTATTCTTTACCATTTCTCCTATTCCTCGTTTCTCAATGAGATAAAAAGCGAAATAGCCAGCAATTAAAAAGAACAGGGGCATCCGAAACAGGTGAACGCACCAGGCAATGAAGTCAATAATAGCGGATTGCTGAGTATCTGCCGAGAGCCAAATATTGTAAGACAGTGGACTATAAGCTAGAACTGCATGAAACACAATTCCGAGAAGCATGGCATAGGCCCGAAGGTTATCCATGTAGTGTACCCTATCATTGGCTTTTCTCTTCTGTCTGTGTTTTTTTGATCTAAGTTTTTCAGGTATTTCTCTTGTAATCATGGTCATACTTTTGCAATACACTTTTTACATGATTCGCATGACCAAGAAAAAAATTACAGAGTATCTATGATTTTATGAAAACTTTCTGAATTGAGAGTGGTGGATAACGTCCATGTATGAGGCGTGTGCTCTCACTTTATGGATAGCACTAAAGTAGTGAAGTCTGCCGGTGCTTCCAAAGTTCGTAAATGCACTGCGTTCTGAAGTGAAAGAATCCCGCGAACTAAAGTTTCAGAACAGCACAAATCTTTCTCGGTGGCAGGCTTACGGTCAGGTCTGATGCTGATTGTAGAAAGCACTAAAGCACATGCCTTATACATATTGTTAGATTGTCGTCTCTTAGATTCCCAGTTCTTTCTTCTTACGTTTGATCAAGCTCCCCATTGATGATAGGTCAACTGTTCCAATTCCAGTATCAACATATGTTGGCTTAGTTGTAAAAAGATAATAACCTTCCTCGTTCTTGATTTTGAGTTTGTACAAAGGTGGAAACACAAACCAGAATTTGCTAATGGATTCAACGTTCATCCAGTTGATTACCTCTTCTGGTTCATAGTCCAAAATTGTTATGTTTTGTCCACCAAGTTTGATACTTACAAAATGCGGCCCGAACAAAAGTTGAAGAATTATCCCAAGAATTGTGATGCCACCAATTATCGCATAATCATAAATGTCAAACTCAGAGGGTTCACCGTTCACAGTTACACTTTCAGGTATTAGATAGCCCATTATTCCAATAAGACCAGTTAGTAGTGCAATTAGAAGGAAAATATGCTTGAAGAAGAATGTATATCCAGAATGACTTTTCATGTTCGAAGTGCAATTGGCTAGTAGCACAAGATGCAATCTAACGCCCAGGCTAGCCATCATACCGGGCACTTGTTTGCGTTTTCCTTTCAAGTTACAACTTTCGTGCTTGGAGCAAAAAGCGGTCGTGCTCACTTTTCTGCCCGGTTGGGGCTAGCTGATGTTAGCAGGCGTATTCACCCCATTTCAGGATATTGTTTATATTCCTTTTCAAGTTGATGAATACAATTTTTGATCGTCTTTATGACTAATTCTCTTTCTATACGAACCGAATATATTTTATCGATTCTATCTTCGGGACATGGATCTCGCCACCCCTTCCATATAAATTTTAAATCATCCTTTTCTTTAGTCACAGTAATTAGCCATGCATCGGTTGTTTCGTCAATGGATAAATGACAAGCTGCCCACACAGAGCTATCTAAAATTGGTAAATAATCATAGGTAAGATCAAATTCATCTTCTAGTTGATTGGCTTTCCAGATAAGTTCAAAAATTTCTTCATCTGAACGATCTCTAAACTCACCGCTTTCCATGACCTCAGATCTTTCTTGAATACGGTTCAGTAATTCTTTCATCGAGGCGAGCCATGAAAGCAAAAAGCAGCTTTCATTTGAATCACCTATAATTTGTCCCGAGAGCACCAAATGTAAAAAGGCATAATAATAATTAGATCCTTTGGTTTTGTATCCTGGAATGTAACGTATCGCGAACCTGTTTTTATCCCCAAAATATGTCGCTCTCATTTTATCTATGCCTGCTAACAAGTTGGTAATGGCAATGTCTCCGTTATCTGGCTGATATTGGCGAGTAACGGAGACATTGCCGTTATTTCTCTTATACTGATGACAACCTCTCTTACTTCCGCTACTTACTCAAGTACAAATTCCGCTCGCTGTAAATATCGAGGAAGTAATCATCCAGTAAATCGTCAATGAAGTAGATGGCTTCGCCGGTGGATTTCATTTCGGGGCCTAGCTCTTTGTTTACATTGGGGAATTTGTGGAAAGAGAAGACTGGAACTTTGATAGCGTAGCCCTGCTTGTAGGGGTTAAAGTCAAAGTCTTTCACTTTCTTCTCGCCTAGCATCACTTTGGTGGCGTAGTTCACGTAGGGTTCGCGGTAGGCTTTGCAGATGAATGGTACGGTGCGCGATGCCCGGGGATTCGCCTCAATAATGTATACCTTATCGTCTTTCACCACGAATTGAATATTAATTAATCCGACCGTATTGAGAGCTAGAGCAATTTTCTTGGTGTAAGCTTCAATCTGCTGCATTACAAAGTCACCCAGATTGTAGGGCGGCAGTACGGCGTAAGAATCACCGGAGTGGATTCCGGCGGGTTCAATGTGTTGCATGATGCCGATGATGTGTACGTCTTCGCCATCGCAAATGGCATCGGCTTCGGCTTCAATGGCTCCTTCCAAAAAGTGGTCGAGCAGAATGTGGTTGCCAGGCATCTCGTTCAGAATGTTCACCACATGCTTTTCAAGCTCCTGCTCATTAATTACAATCTTCATACTCTGCCCACCCAGCACGTAGGAGGGACGCACTAGCAAGGGAAAACCGATTTCTTTAGAAAGTTCTAACGCCGATTCAGCATCGGAGATCGTCCCGAATTTAGGATAAGGAATATCATTTTCCTTGAGCAAGGTAGAAAAGCGTCCGCGATCCTCAGCTAAATCGAGTGAATGATAGTTAGTACCGATGATCGGAATACCGTAGCGGTCGAGTTTTTCAGCTAGCTTCAGCGCAGTTTGCCCACCGAGCTGTACGATCACTCCTTCGGGCTTTTCGTGCTGGATGATGTCGTAGATATGCTCCCAGAAAACGGGTTCAAAGTAGAGTTTATCGGCAATGTCAAAGTCGGTAGAAACCGTTTCGGGGTTGCAGTTAATCATGATGGTTTCGTAGCCCATCTCTTTGGCGGCTAGCACCCCGTGAACACAGCAGTAGTCAAACTCAATGCCCTGCCCAATTCGGTTGGGACCAGAACCCAGCACGATAATTTTCTTCCGATCCGAAGCGATAGATTCATTCTCTTGTTGGAAGGTAGAGTAGTAGTAGGGAGTTTGGGCTTCAAACTCAGCGGCGCAGGTATCTACCAGTTTGTACACCCGGTTGATGCCCATTTCTTTGCGCTTGCTATGTACTTCGCTCTCTAAACAATCTAGCAAGTGGGCAATCTGTCGATCAGCGTAACCTTTCTCTTTGGCTTCCTGCATCAAATCCGCTGGAAGCGTATCGAGTGAATGTTGCTGGATTTCTTTCTCTAGTTCAATCAGCTCCTCAATTTGGCGTAAAAACCAAGGATCAATTTTGGTCAGCTTACGGATAGTGGTAAATGAAATACCTAGTTTGAAGGCATCGTAAATGCGGAACAAACGGTCGTCGCTCGGATGCTCCAGGGCTTCCATAATCTTCTGCTGGTTAGTTTCTTCTTTACCGTCAGCTCCTAGTCCATTTCGTTTGATCTCTAACGATTGACAAGCTTTCTGCAAAGCTTCCTGAAAGTTACGACCAATACCCATCGCTTCCCCCACTGATTTCATCTGTAAGCCTAAATGAGAATCAGCCCCGTCGAACTTAGCAAAGTTCCAACGGGGAATTTTTACAATTACGTAGTCCAGGGCTGGCTCAAAGAAAGCTGAGGTTGTTCCGGTAATTTGGTTTTTGAGTTCGTCCAGGGTGTAACCGATCGCTAATTTGGCAGCAACTTTGGCAATCGGGTACCCGGTAGCTTTAGAGGCTAGTGCCGAAGAACGAGAAACGCGCGGATTGATTTCAATACCGATGATAGAGTCGTCTTCGGGATTCACCGAAAATTGAATGTTGCAGCCACCCGCAAACTCACCGATGCCGTTGATCATAATTTTAGCCAAATCCCGCATCTGCTGGTACACCGTATCAGGCAGCGTCATGGCGGGAGCCACCGTGATTGAGTCGCCGGTATGTACGCCCATCGGGTCAAAATTCTCTACCGAGCAAATGATAATCATATTGCCCAGATTATCGCGAAGCAGCTCCAGCTCGTACTCTTTCCAACCCAGAATACTTTGTTCTACCAGCACTTCGTGGACGGGCGAAGCGTGCAATCCAGCATTCAGAGCCTTATCAAATTCACTGGCATCGTTTACAAATCCACCACCGTAGCCACCCAGCGTGTACGAGGGGCGAATCACCAATGGGAAGCCAATTTCTTGGGCAATTTCCTTTCCTTGTAAGAAGGAAGTGGCAATACGCCCCTTACAAACCCCTACTCCTAATTCATGCATCTTCAAGCGGAATTTCTCCCGGTCTTCGGTGGTTTCAATGGCGTTTACATCTACCCCGATCATTCGCACCCCGAATTTTTTCCAGATTCCGGCTTTGTCACAGTCAATGGCTAAGTTTAGCGCGGTCTGTCCACCCATCGTCGGTAGAACGGTATCAATCGGGCGTCCTTCCTCCTGATGCTTCTTGAGAATCTCTACGATATATTTCTTCTCCAGTGGTTTAAGATATACATCGTCCGCCGTAATCGGGTCGGTCATAATCGTCGCCGGATTAGAATTAATTAGCGACACTTTGATCCCTTCCTCCCGTAGCGAGCGAGCCGCTTGTGATCCGGAATAATCAAACTCACAGGCTTGGCCGATAATAATAGGACCGCTTCCGATAATTAGAATGGACTTAATACTGGTATCTCGAGGCATAGGGTAGGAGTTAGTTTACAGTTGAAAATGGACAGTAGATAATTGATAGTTAATACGAATATTATTGTTTATTACATTTCATAATAGGGCTCTTCGTCTAGGTTAATCGTCAGCAGATGAACAGCAGCTAGGATGAACTCAGGCTCATACTCGAAATTAAAACTTTCAGGGTACTTGAGTAGTGTTCCAGTCATAGATGGACTGAAGTCGCTGGCAGCGAAAAAGGCTTCACTGTACGATTTTAGCCGACTATTTTCTTCTGAGATTCTTTTGAGCATACGGGCAAATTTCCCTCTATTGTTCGTACACAGATATTTGGTTCCTTGTCTATCGGTACAAAAACCCCATATGTCGTTGAACAGATTTTTATCTATACCCTCTAAAAGTTCTCGTTGCTGCCTTCTCTCTATGTTCAGTTCTACTGATCCTGCTTTAGTGTTTTTGAAACTGCTAAAATATAAATCAATACACTCTTGTGATGATAGCTCACAATCCTTAGTTATCTGCTCTTCAACAAAAGCCAATAATTTTCTCAGATCATTGATCTCCTGTGCCGAGTAATATTCATCCAATAAGGTAGCAGGTTCCTCAGCCTGCGTACATTGAATCAACACTAAAAATAAGAATGGTACTATCTTACGCATCTTTACTACAAAAAGTCTTCGCAGAGATTACAGACCACCAATAAAGTTTAGTCCAAATTGCTGCGAAGTTAGTAGAAAATGGATAGGAATTAAAGCTGAAGGAGGAATCCCGATGAAAAAGTTGTATTATCGCACACTGTCTACAACTATCTTATTTACGATCACTACATTTACCAAATAATATTTTGTTTCAAGGGTTGAGGGCGTTATCTACGATAAGCCTGTATTGCAAATTTTTCTTTTTTTTTCTGTTATCAACTTCTCTGTTTGCCCAAAAATCGGATCGGCAACTGCACATTAAACAAGCTTCATCGGTCATTAAGCTGGATGGGGTTTTGGAAGAACCTGCGTGGCAGGAGGCGGAAATGTCAGATGGTTTTTGGCAAAACTTCCCGATGGATACTTCCCGGACAGTGGCTCCCAGTGAAGTGCGGCTGACGTATGACGATAAATTTTTGTACGTGGGAGTTAAATGCTATGCCACTGATGAAGGCAATTACTACGTTACTCCCTCACTTCGTCGCGATTTTCGGGGACCAGGTAACGACCAGTTTTCGTTTATTGTCGATCCGTTCCAAGATCAGACCACAGCCTTTATCTTCGGGATAAACCCCTACGGAGTGCAACGTGAAGGGCTGATTTCTAACGGCGGGAATTCTATGGATGATTTTGACCTGTCGTGGGATAACCGCTGGTTCTCCGATGCGAAGATTTACGAAGACTACTGGATTGCTGAATTTGCTATTCCGTTTAAAACGCTACGCTACAAAGAAGGCTCTAAAGAGTGGAATATTCAGTTTTATCGCCTGGATAGCTATACCAACGAGCGCTCTACTTGGAATCACGTTCCCCGTAACTTCCGCTTGTATTCGTTAGCATACACGGGTGAACTACTCTGGGATAAACCACTGAAAAAGCCTGGCGGAAATATCTCGGTTATTCCTTATGTATCGGCTCAACAAAACCGCGATTTTTCGGAAGAAGAACCCGTGGAGAACTTTAGTGCCGGGGGAGATGCTAAGATTGCTATTACTCCCTCATTGAACTTAGATCTAACGGTAAATCCCGATTTCTCCCAGGTAGAAGTGGATCGCCAAGTGACCAACTTGGATCGTTTCGAGATTTTCTTCCCGGAGCGAAGACAATTCTTTCTAGAGAATGCTGACCTGTTTGCCAACTTTGGTTCAGAGAGTGTTCGTCCATTTTTCTCCCGTCGCATTGGCGTAGCCATTGATACCGCTACTGGTGTAAATGTGCAGAACCGTATTATAGGTGGGGCTCGCTTAAGTGGGCGGGTGAATAAAAACTGGCGAATAGGGTTGCTCAACATGCAAACTGGCGAAGATAAAGAGATTAACGTTCCTAGTTTTAACTATACTGTAGCTGCCGTTCAGCGCCAACTGTTTGCTCGGTCTAATATTTCAGCCTTATTTATCAATAAGCAGTCATTCAGCGACAGTACTAACGAATTTTCTCTGGCTTCGGGTAACTACAACCGTTTGGTAGGGCTAGACTATAATTTGGCTTCGGCAGATAATACCTGGGCAGGGAAGGTCTACTATCATCAATCCATTGATCCAGTACCGAAAGATGACGCCTATTCGCACGGAGCTAACCTGACTTACAGCACCCGTAACTGGGAAGTTACTTGGGAGCATCAGATAGTGGGCGAAGGGTTCAATGCCGAAGTAGGGTTTACTCCTCGTCTGAATTTCCGACGTATTTCTCCCTCGGTTGCCTATACATTTTATCCAGACTCACGATCAGTGGTCAGTCATGGCCCTGGTGTTGAGCAGCAACTGTGGTGGAAACCTGGCTTGGGTATCACGGATTATAATTTTAATCTGTTCTACGAATTTAGCTTCCGGAATACTAGTCAATTGACTGTCTCGGCCTTAAACGATTATATCTACTTATTCCGTCCGTTTTCTCCTGCCCGCGAAGGCATACCGTTTTCTACGGGTGATACGTTTAATATGCGTTATTTAACCGTAGAATATCGATCAGATACCCGGCGCAATTTTAATTACGAGATCAATACGATCAATGGACAGTACTACGATGGTTTTCTGAATTCTTTTTCCGGGACGATTAACTATCGCTTTCAACCCTACGGCCTATTCTCCCTAGATTTCAACTATAGTGATATTAATTTACAAGAACCCTACTCTGATGCCCAGTTTGTGCTGATTGGCCCCCGATTAGATTTAACCTTCACCCGCAGTGTATTCCTAACCACGTTTGTGCAGTATAATAGCCAGTTTGATAACGTAAATATCAATACCCGCTTTCAGTGGAGGTTTAAACCAGTCTCCGATTTGTTTATTGTATATACGGATAACTACACCGCCTACGGCGAAAGCCGCTTTTTTCCTGATACTTATGAGAAGAAAAACCGAGGTTTGGTGGTAAAGTTAACGTATTGGTTAAACCTCTAGAATAAGAGTTTAGGTAGCAGTACCAAGAAGAGCTTTGCTGAATTAGAGTGCTTCCGCCATTTTCTCGCCAATAGCAGCGGGTGATTCAACTACAATCAGACCACACTCCCGCATCACGCGCATTTTAGCTTCGGCGGTATCTTCTGCTCCACCAATAATAGCTCCTGCATGACCCATTCGGCGACCAGGAGGGGCAGTTTGTCCGGCAATGAAGCCAACAACCGGTTTCTTATTCCCATTTTCCTGAATCCATCGGGCAGCATCGGGCTCATACTGTCCACCAATTTCGCCAATCATCACAATGCCATCGGTATCAGGATCATTCATTAGCAGTTCTACGGCTTCTTTAGTAGACGTTCCGATGATAGGATCACCACCGATACCAATGGCGGTAGAAACCCCCAATCCGGCTTTTACTACCTGGTCAGCAGCCTCGTAGGTAAGAGTTCCTGATTTAGATACAATACCAACTTTACCGGACTTAAAGACAAAACCGGGCATGATACCTACTTTGGCTTCACCCGGAGTGATTACTCCAGGACAGTTAGGGCCAATTAAGCGAACTCCTGATTTTTTCTTCAAGTAGTCCTTGGCAATCATCATATCCTTCACCGGAATACCTTCGGTAATGGCAATAATTACTTCTATTCCCGCATCAGCAGATTCCATAATGGCATCAGCCGCAAAAGCTGGTGGAACAAAAATGATGGAAACATTCGCTTGTTTCTCAGCCACCGCTTCGGCCACACTGTTGAAAACCGGGCGATCGAGATGGGTTTTTCCACCCTTACCCGGGGTTACACCGCCAACCACATTGGTACCATACTCAATCATTTGTTCGGCATGGAATGTGCCTTCCGAACCAGTGAAGCCTTGAACTATAACGCGGGAATCTTTATTTACTAGAACACTCATAGGGTGGGAAAAAATTTTTGACAAAAATAGGACAAATCAGCGCATTGCCAAACCAATATAGTGTTAAAGTACGATGGTATTCTAGTGTTAGCGTGTTAAGGTGTTATAGCTCTCGTTTTCAGGATAACAGAGGAGGGAAAATGGAAAACGAATTGAGGTGTTTTATGTCTAACCATCTTCTGTTCTACTTTCTCTAGTACTGTAACACAATAATACTATCATACTAGACCTACTGAAGACTGAAGATGTAGAGGAAATTTCCATCCAATTGAGTGCCGTACTGCCGTAGAGGTAAGGGGCTTACTCCACCCGCTGGATTGCCCTGAAAATCATAAACGGTATTATCGCAGCCTTCCTTTATAAAGAACCCGGATGGGTCTACAAATATTTCGGCGCACACTTCTTCAAATCGATGGGGGCTGGCTTTTTCGAAAGCCCGATAGGTAGTAGCGTTCTCTCGATAGATTAAAATGCCTTTGTAGCCACCCAGAATCTCCACGTGGCCTCCGTCTTGCCTCAAGGGCAGATACTCCTGATTGGTCAGGTTAATAGTTTCGTCTACCAGCACATAGGGGATGGGATCGTAAAGTAAATCGTTTTCGCAACTGGTTAGTAAAAGTAAAGACAATAGAAAGGCAAAAATCCCCCTGCCCCCCTTTTTCAAAGGGGGAATGAAATTAGGAAGGTTAGACAATTTAGTTTTCATGTGACGATTATATACCACTCAACCGATCAACGCATAAAGCAAATAGAAAGTGTCCGTAGTAAACACTTTACGGTGATTCCATTACCATGCAGCCTAGTGACTCCAGACAGTGGATAGCTTTGGTCAAATCCGAATTCTTGATTAGTAAGTGGTCAGTAGAATAGGCTGAAAGGGCAAAAATAGAAATCTGCGCATCGGCTAAAACTTGAGCCACCACAGCTAAGAAACCGACTAATTCAAACGGCAACGTCACCCGGAATGATAGCATTCGCCAGCCCTGCTCGGCTTCAATAACCCAATTATCATTTAAGTGTCGTTTTTCGCTTATCACCGTAATCTCTTCTTTATCATGAAATACAGCTACAAAATCGTCAGGGACATATTTGCTTTTAACCACGGCAAATTGTTGCGACCAGATTTCTACTTGGCAGTTTTGTAAATAATCAGCAGGATTTAGCATTTTAGTTAAATGCCCTAAACTGCTTCAAGAAACGCACATCATTTTCGGTGAAGAGGCGTAAGTCTTTAATCTGATATTTGATCATCGCAATACGCTCAAAACCCATCCCAAAGGCAAAACCCGTGAACTCTTCGGAATCAATACCGCAATTTTCCAGTACATTGGGGTCAACCATACCACAGCCACCAATCTCTAGCCAGCCCGTGCCTTTGGTCACCCGGCGATCCGCTTCGGTTTCGGTTCCCCACCAAATATCTAATTCAGCACTAGGCTCGGTGAATGGGAAGTACGATGGCCGTAACCGAATTTTAGTCTCAGCACCAAACAGTTCCTTAGCAAAATGTAGTAGGGTCTGCTTGAGATCCGCAAAGCTGACGTTTCGGTCAACGTATAACCCTTCTACTTGGTGAAAGACGCAGTGTGCCCGAGCGGAGATAGCTTCGTTACGGTAGACCCGCCCCGGCATAATTGCCCGGATAGGTGGCTTCTCTGATTCCATCAATCGTACCTGCACTGAAGAAGTATGCGTTCTCAGTACAATATCAGGATTCTTCTCGATGAAGAACGTATCCTGCATCTCTCGTGCCGGATGGTTAGGGGGGAAGTTCAGGGCAGTAAAATTGTGCCAGTCGGTTTCAATCTCTGGCCCCTCAGCCACATTAAAGCCCATTTGCTCAAAAATCTCTACTACCCGGTTCTGAATCTGGGTCAGCGGGTGAATGGATCCCAGGCTATCCGGTATGGGAGGAAGGGTTAAGTCAGGTACATCGTCCGGTTGTCCGTTTTGCTGGTCTTCCAAAGAAGCAATCAGTTCTTTAAACTTATCTTGAGCGGAGTTTTTCAAGTCGTTTAACCGCACGCCCATTGCTTTACGCTCTTCGGCAGCAACAGTTTTCATTTCGCTGAACAAATCTCCGATCACATTTTTTCGGCTGATAAACCGTAAGCGGTACTGCTCCAGTTCGTCGGTATTTGTTACAGCATACTGGCTGATCTCCTGCTTTAAAGTTTCTATCTTTTCATTCATAGCAAATTCTCCAGATAAGGCTACAAAGGTAGAAGTTCTTTCGTCTGATTTCAACGGCTAAGAAGTTTTTGTATTTTCAGCAGTAATGAATTCCTACGAAAAAATTACGATTATAGGGGCTGGTAATGTTTCTTGGCATTTAGCGTCTGCTTTGGATGAGTCGGGTTGTTCAGTTGTTCAGGTGTACAGCCGCAGTGCCGAGAGGGCGCAGAATTTGGCACATCGATTGAAGCGGACAAAACCCACCACTAGCCTCGACTTTGCTGATAGTTCAGCTACGTTATTTATTCTCGCTGTATCGGACGATGCTATTGCTGCCGTAGCCCGCCAGATAGAATTACCTGAGCGATCTACGCTAGTGCATACTTCGGGTGGACAGCCTATGCAGGTATTGAGTGAGGCTAAGACTGACCAGATTGGGGTATTTTATCCTTTACAAACTTTTAGTAAGCAACGGACTATTTCATTTCAGAATATACCGCTCTGTTTGGAAGCCAGCCGTAGCGAAGTATTGGGTGGACTGACTCAATTAGCTCAGAAACTTAGTACTCAGGTAGCAGAGGTTGACTCCCAGCAGCGAGCGGTACTGCACGTAGCTGCCACATTCGTTAATAACTTTACCAATCATCTGCTACGAATGGGAGAACAGTTGCTTCAGGATGCTCAATTGGATACTACACTACTTCGTCCGCTTATTGAGGAAACGGTAGCTAAGGCTCAGGAAATGGGTGCGGCTCAATCGCAAACGGGACCAGCGCGACGTGACGATGAGAAGACGATCAATCATCATCTGAATTACTTGAAATCATATGACTCGGTTTATGCGGAAGTCTATCAGTTGCTAACAGGGCACATTCAACATGTCTTCAAAAATAATTAATCTTACAAAACCCTTAGCTCTGCTAATTTCTCTCGAAGATTTGTACCCGGCGGGAGGTGGATTCCGGTGATACCAAGTTTTTCGGCTCCGGCTATGTTTTCGGCTACATCGTCAATAAAAATAGATTGCTCTGGCACGATGCTGGGTTGACGGTCGAGCAGGGTTTGGTAAATGCGAGTGTCAGGCTTTACAATTTTCAGTTTGCCTGAAACTACCGTATCCTGAAAATACTGTAAAAATGGATAGTCTCGCTGGGCAATCGGAAAGGTTTCTGCCGACCAGTTAGTGATGGCGTAAATATCAATGTCTGGCTTCTGCCGTAAATCCTCCAGTACGGTCACATTTTCTTCAATCGCTCCGCCTAGCATTTCTTCCCAACGCTGGTGGTAGGCTTGTATTTCCGCTTTGTATTGTGGATACACTGCGGTACGTTCTGCTACTGCTTCAGTAAACGGACGGCCTCGGTCTTGCTCTTTGTTCCAGTCGCCGTGGCAGACTTCTTGCAAAAACTGCTTCATCTCGGCTTCATCTGAGAATATTTTGCGATACAAATATTCCGGATTCCAGTCAATCAGTACTCCGCCGAGGTCAAAAATTACGGTATTGTAGTTCATAGTTCATACAATTAACAGAGGGCAATGTACAATGAACAATTAAATAGTGGAAGGTTGATGTAAGTTCAGCTCGAACACTATCGTATTTGATTCAGGATAATATTGACGGCTTCGGGCAAATTTTGGGCAACATGCTGCCCAATCGTTTCTATTTTGTCTCTGGTCTCTGATTTTCTTTCTTCGCTATCCCTTATAACTCGGATAGTTTGTAAGCCTAGTTTTTGAGCTGGAATCAGATCGCGTTCGGCATCTCCAATCATCCATGATTTGCCAATATCAGCATTAAAGCGGGCGATAGCTTTCTCCAGCATCAAACTATCTGGTTTGCGAGTGAGCGATTCGGTAACCGATGGATGATAGGGGGCATAGTAGATTTTTTCAATCAAATGTCCGGTAGTCATCTGCAAGAAATCGTGGCAGGTTTGCATATGCTGGCGGGTGTAAATGCCTTTGGCGATGCCCGATTGGTTAGTAATCACTACCCGGCGAAAACCAGCATTGCGTAATGTTCGTAGGGCAGCAGGAACGTTTGGTAGAATCCTAAAATTTTCTAATTCATAAGCATAATTCACCCGGTCGCGGTTCAATACTCCGTCGCGGTCGAGAAAAATACAGGCTGACTTTTGGGTCGTGGACACGTTATTTTTTGTTAAAAACTTGGGTTAGTTATAAGATTGCTTCGCAATTATTGTTTTAATTGTAGCAGTAAGATGCTAATTTCGCAATCTTTTGCTAATAAGCCCCAGGAGTCTTGAGTGAAAATTTGGTAATTATTCCTACGTATAACGAGAAAGAAAACATTCAACTTCTTCTCAATAGCATATTATCGCTAGAGGTAAATTTCGATGTGCTGGTGGTTGACGATGGCTCACCCGACGGTACGGCGGACTTGGTGCGTGATATGCAACCAAACTACGAAGGGCGAATCCACCTAATTGAGCGTAAGGGAAAATTGGGGTTAGGAACCGCTTACCTCCGGGGGTTTCAATTTGCTCTGGAAAATGGGTATCACTACATTTTTGAGATGGATGCCGATTTTTCCCACAATCCTGAAGATTTAGTAAAGCTGTATCGTGCCTGCCATATGGAAGGCTACGATTTGGCTGTTGGTTCCCGCTATGTAACCGGGGTGAACGTGGTGAACTGGCCCATTCGACGGGTGCTGGTATCGTATTTTGCGAGTCAGTACGTAAAGTTTATTACCGGAATGCCTATCAATGATGCCACGGCGGGCTTCAAGTGCTATCACCGTAGTGTACTGGAAACTATTCGCCTAAACAGTCTTCAGTTTGTGGGCTACGCTTTTCAGATCTCAATGAAGTTTAATGCCTGGATGTATGGCTTCAAGATTAAGGAAGTGCCGATTATCTTTACCGACCGTACCCGGGGCGAATCTAAAATGTCCTCTAAAATCTTCTGGGAAGCCTTTGCGGGTGTCATTCATATGAAAGTCCGCAGCTTATTTCGGAAGTACCACCGTCCAGTCTTGGCTAGTCAAAGCGAATAGCCCGGATGGGTTGTATTCGCAAAATTACGGCGGTAGGAATACTTAGCACTAGGCCAATCACCCCGAATGTGAGCGCATTTACGAACAGAATGGCTACGAAATCCCACTGGATTGGCACAAATTCCATGTAGTAGTTTTCGGGGTCGAGCGGCACAATTTTGAAGTAATACTGTAGAACCCCGAAACCGATACCGATTACGTTACCTAAGACCATTCCCCGCATAATCAGTCGCATGCCGTTGTAGGTGAATATCCGTCGAATCTGGCGATTTTTAGCACCAATGGCTTTCAGTAATCCGATCATCTGAGTGCGCTCCATAATCAGAATGAGCAAAATACTCACAATGTTGAAGCAGGCAACGAAGAGAATTAATACCAAGAAGATGATTACGTTATTGTTGATCAGCTCTAGCCACTCAAACATTTGCACATATTTGTCACTGATTTTTTCTACAAATAGGCTGTAATCCAGATCGTTTTGTAGCATGGTTTCGGCTTCCGCTAAATCGTCTGTATCAGTAAGGTACACCTCAAAGCCACCGACTAGCGTATCGGGCCAATTATTCAGTCGCTGAATCAGTCCAATATCCCCGATAATTACCTGATTATCAAACTCTTCCAATCCGGTGTAGTAGATGCCCTTCACTGTGAGTTTACGTTGGCGAGGAGTAGGTGGGTCCACAAAGTACATTCGGACATCATCGCCAGTATCTACCTCCAGGATATTAGCGATCTTCCGGCTGATGAGAATATCAGTAGAATAGGTATTGGCTTGAGTAGAATCTGTATCAAACTGAATAAATTCACCTTTCTCTAGATTGCGTTTGAAGCGAACACTATCAAAATTAGGGCTAACCCCCTTCATAAACACCCCGTACCACTCGGTGTCTGATTTTAAAATACCCGCCTTGTGGCTATACACTTGCACATGGTCAATGTAATCGTATTGCTCGGGGTTTTGATAGAGTGGGTTGTTCAGCGAAATCGGTTCCTCCTGCATGGAGTTATTCAGGGTATATTTGGTCACCTGAATATGTCCACTGAAGGTATAAATTTTATCCTTTACCTCTTTCCGGAACCCGCTCAAGATCAAAAAAGCGATAATCATCAGCCCTAGCCCTAGCGCAATACTGGCTATGGCAATTTTGTTGATAGTCGCTGAGAATGAACGATTTTCAGCCTTACTAATGCGTTTGGCAATGAAATAAGGAAGATTCAAGGAAAAAGTACGTTACTTTGCAAACTCATAATAAATACGGTTGAAGCAACTACCGAACTGCTATTATGCGATAAAGGTTGCTTTTTTCTGATGCAAAAATACATGAAGTTTTGATTAATGAATGATGAGAAATGGATAGTGGTCAATATTATTCATTCCTCATCATTCATTGTTCATCCGCGCGGCGGCCACAGTCATTATAATTTATATGAAACGATTTGTTTGGAACCACCTATCAGTTAACCTGCTTTGCACTGTACTTATTGTCTGCTACTTCAGCTTCTCGGTCGGTTGCCAACCCTCTGAGAGTACAACTAATAGTGATAGCACCGCAGTTACCGAAGTAGCTTCCCCTATTTTACCCGCTGCTTATCAAACTGAAGATTATCTTACGCTACTACAAGGTAAGCGGGTAGGTATGATAGTCAACCACACTTCGCTGATTGATACAACCCACTTGGTAGATTCCCTCCTCTCGTTAGATGTCAACATTACTCAAATCTTTGCGCCTGAACACGGTTTCCGAGGCGAAGCGGCGAACGGAGAGGAAGTGCAAGATGCCACCGATGTGCGAACTGGTTTGCCTATTGTTTCACTCTACGGAAAAAATCGAAAACCTTCGGCGGGACAGCTTAAGGGAGTAGACATTCTCGTTTTTGATATTCAGGATGTGGGAGCACGGTTTTACACCTACATTAGCACTATGCACTATGTGATGGAAGCCTGTGCTGAGCTAGACAAGTCAATGGTTATTCTCGATCGCCCTAACCCCAATGGCTTTTACGTCGGGGGCCCCGTTCGTGAACCAGAACAGAAATCTTTCTTAGGGATGCACCCTATCCCGATTGTTCATGGCCTTACCGTAGGCGAACTAGCTCAGATGATTAATGGTGAAGGCTGGCTTACTGATAGCTTGCAGTGCGATATAGAAGTGATTCCGGTAAAAAACTATACCCACGCCGATCGTTACTCACTGCCAGTACGACCCTCACCCAATTTACCTAACGACCAGGCGATTAATCTTTACCCATCGCTTTGTTTATTTGAAGCCACTAGTCTCAGTCTGGGTAGGGGTACCGAGTTTCCATTTCAGGTGCTGGGAAATCCAAATCAATCTATTCAGCAAGCTATTTTGGCTAAATACCCTTCTTTTGATTCTATTCAATTTACTCCGCAAGATATTCCGGGTGTAGCGTTTGATACCAAGCACCGGGGCGAACTTTGTTATGGAGTTGATCTACGGGAAATTCCCCCTTTAGAGGGATTTACCTTAGAGTTTTTGATGGATTACTACCAGCAAGCCAAAGCCCACGGTATGACGAATGAAGAATTCATTGACCGCCCCAGCGCTTTTGCCTTATTAGCTGGAAACAAAACCTTGCAAAAACAAATAGAAGAAGGTAAAAGCCTAAAGGAAATCGAGCAAAGTTGGGAACCTGAGCTTGCCGAATACAAAGCAATGCGTCAGCAGTATTTGCTGTATGAGGATTTTGAGTAGAATTTGGTATTAGAGTTTTGTAGTGTATTCACGTATTCGTGTAAAGTCAATTAACTTTGAACATCATCCTACGATAATTGTCTTATTAATGGCTTTAAACATATGAACACTTTGCACTGTAACACCAAAACACACTAACACTTCAACTAATCATGAGCCAATTGCCACTACGCATTATTTTTATGGGTACTCCAGAGTTTGCGGTTTCTTCGCTGCGAATTTTGGTAGAAAATCGATTCCAGGTAGTGGCAGTAATTACGGCACCCGACAAACCGCAGGGGCGAGGAAGGAAAATTGCTCATTCTCCCGTTAAGCAATACGCTCTGACACAAGATATTCCGGTATTGCAGCCGACGAATCTAAAAAATACTGATTTTCTGGAAGAGCTGCGAAGCTATCAAGCTGATTTGCAGGTGGTAGTTGCCTTCCGGATGCTGCCCGAAGTAGTTTGGAATATGCCCACTCAGGGCACATTTAATCTACACGCCTCGTATTTGCCCCAGTACCGGGGAGCGGCTCCTATCAATTGGGCGATTATCAACGGAGAAAGCGAAACGGGCGTGACTACTTTCATGATTCGCCACGAGATTGATACCGGAAATATTCTCTTTCAGGAAAAAGAACCAATTCATCCCGACGATACTGCCGGAACACTGTACGAGCGACTCATGCAGAAAGGAGCTGAACTAGTACTAAAAACCGTGGAAGCAATCAGTCGGGACGACTATTCGCTCACTCCCCAAGAAAATATTGCCGAACTAAAGCCTGCTCCCAAAATTCATCGGGAAACCTGCGAAATTGACTGGAGCCAACCCGCTGAGCAAATTCGCAATTTTGTTCGGGGACTTTCGCCCTACCCAGCAGCCTGGACAGAATTAACCTTAGCAGACGGAAGTAAGAAGAACTGTAAAATATTTTTGATAAACCACGTAGATCAAGGTGCGACAGATCATTCTCCGGGTGATTTTATTACTGATAATAAAACGTATCTGCATATGCGGGCGAATGATGGTTGGCTAGCGGTAGAAGAACTTCAGCTAGAAGGAAAACGACGTATGGTAATAGATGAACTCTTACGAGGAACTAAACTATGATTAAATCAATAATGGTAGCCCGGTCGGATAACCATGTGATCGGCAAGGATAATGACTTGGTGTGGTATATGCCCGCTGACCTAAAATATTTTAAAGAAACCACTAGCGGTCACTATGTGGCTATGGGGCGTAAGACTTATGAATCGGTTGATAAGCCCTTGCCAAATCGGCTCAATATTATTATTACTCGGCAGAACGATTACTACCGTGAAAACTGCATTGTCACCCATAGCTTGGAAGAGGCGCTAGAGCTAGGCGAAAAGAATGGTCAACAAGAACTATTTATTCTGGGCGGATCACAAATCTACAAACTTGCTTTAGATATTGCCGATCGCATTTATCTCACCGAGATTCACGGTGAATTTGAAGGCGATGCTTTCTTTCCTGAAATTGATTACGAAACCTGGCAAGAAGTGAAGCGCGAAGACCACGACGCGGATGAAAAGAATCCACACCCTTACTCATTTGTCGTATTAGAACGACGCTAAAGCGGATTGCCGCCCAGCTCTTCCATTGCCTTAAATAAGTTAGTCTCCATCGCTTCAAATTGGCGGAGGGCTTTTTCTAAGAAGTCGCCACTACTTACAAGCTGCTGAATATCTTCTTCTCTACTAATTTCTAGTTCAGGCACTTTGTAGGTCTGTTCTACCCATCCTCGCTCTAACTTAATCAGATACTTATTATTCCAGTAAAACACCGTGATTTTACACTGATTGTGAGGAATTTCTCCAACAACTCGCATAGTGATTCATAGTCTAGTTTGATTCCAAAAATAGGAATTAATTCCCGCTCTGGCACTAATCGCTTTCCTCTCTAAGCCGGATTGTAGCTTTTGTTGCATTTCCTTACATCTAGCATACTATTAGATTATACTATTTTTATATATTTCATAATTTATCTTATTTAAAGTATGCTAAAAGCATATGAAATATCGCTAATTACTGGCCTTGTACTAATACTAGGAGGCTCTTATTCAGCTAATTTGCTAGCATATTCTCCCCCTCAATTAACATTAGTTTTAAGGCTTGATGAAGCCGAAGGTGTGATGAATTCATCCACCAACGAGGTTTCTACTACTAAATACTCTCATACAACCTATAAGATTACTCAAGTAACCAAAAAAATTAACACTACTCTGGTTCGTAACGGTGCAGACCTATTAGTACACTTCACCGATCCTAATAACCAGATAGTAGTACAAGTTTCTGATGTGCGAGGGCAATCCGTTCATTCGGTTTATCATGATAACATGGAGACCGGATTCTATGAGATTCCAATATTGCCAGCCGGCGGCCAATCTGCACTATACTTTGTATCGCTCATTATCAACCAACAGGCCTATTCATTTCAGGTTTTATCTCGACCATAATTACTAATTTATGGATACTGCTAAAATATTAATCGCTGAAGACGATGAGGCTCTCTTAAATATGATTGCTTTCAAGCTACGAGGCGAAGGGTTTTCTCAGATATTTCACGCTTATGATGGTAAGCGGGCTAAACGGATTATTCTAGAAGAAAAACCTTCGGTCATCATTACTGATATTCTTATGCCATTTGCCTCCGGTCTGGAAGTGATAAGCTACGTAAGATCAGAGCTGGATTACGATCCGTTTATTGTGGCACTATCCGCTATGAACACTCCCCAGGCTGAAGCGGAAGCTTATGATTTAGGGGCGAATTACTATCTCGCTAAACCCTTTAATCTGCAAGGGCTAGTTGATCAAGTCAAACAGATAATCCCCGTCGCACTTTGAAAAAGGTTTGTATCTATATCGCCCTAGTAGCCTGGAGTGTTCTCGGATATTCGGGGCAAGTCTTTTCTCAGGTAATTAATGCAGATAGTCTGTATACAGCAGCTCGGTCGCAAGCACATGATCAGCAGTATAATTCAGCGATAGATAATTTACGCGTACTACTAGCGAATTATCCGGAGCGGTATGATGCTCACCTTTTATTATGCTCTATCTACAGTTGGGAGCGTAAATTTGATCAAGCCCGAGCAGCTTATCAAGTGATCTTGGATCGCTACCCTACAGTAGAAGTTTACCGAGGAGCAGGGCGAGTAGAAATGTGGGACACAGCTTGGCCAAATGCTCTTTCATTATTCAACCAGGGACTAGAGAAATACCCTGAAGATAGTATACTCAACTTTTTAAAAGCTCAAACATTAGTGGAGTTGGGTCGAACCAAGGAGGCAATTACGTTACTAGAAGGAGTAGATTCATTACCCCAGGCTGATAGTCTACTGAACTATTTACAACCTCAGAATACAAAAAACGCAATTCGTGCCAGTTACTATTATGCCAACTTCGATCAGGTCTTCACCCCCTGGCATATTGGTCGTCTAGAGTATGAACGCCAAACTAAACTCGGATCAGTTATTGCGCGGTTGAGCCGAGCACGTATGTTTGACCAAGTTGGGCAACAAGCGGAACTTGATTTCTACCCTAGAATTGCTGCCCGCACCTACGCTTACGTTAATGTTGGCTTATCAGATCAAACAGTCTTTTCTGATTTTAAGTGGGGGGCTGAACTGTTTCAGGGGTTTGGAACAAGTATGGAAGTATCGGGCGGTATGCGAATGCTCTACTTTGATCCGGTGAGTGTACGTATTTACACTGCCCAACTAGGTCACTACGCGGCATCTCACTGGATGTCGGCTCGAGCATTTCTAACCAATGTACAAGAAACCAGCTCACTTGCGGGGGCATTTACCTATCGGCGGTACATTCAGCACAGCGACCACTATTTTAGTTTGTACGCTAACTACGGAAACTCCCCTATACAAGTAGTGAGCTTACCTGAAATATTACGACTAAATACACAGAGAGTGGGTATTGATTACCAACATGCTTTTTGGAAACGATCTCTTTTAGCTCGCTTGATGGTTGAGTACCAGCAAGAAACGTATGAAGAACTACGGCAGCTAAACCGGTGGGGAGTTGAATTTGGATTGGCGAAAAGATTTTAATTAGGATGATAAGGACTACCATTCAATCAGAGATTTTAACATCCTACGGAGGATTGGTGAGTGTAGCATTAGTGCTGATGCTGGGTTGTTTAGCCTTGGTGCTGGTGCTGTATATTCATCGTGCTTTAGCCATGGCTAGAAAAAAAAAGGTAGATGATCTTCAGTTTCGCTATCAATATTTACTGTACGATGCATTGGTAGAAAGTCAGTCAGAGAATGCATCAGATAATTTTTTAGAGACAGTACTACAGTTATTTCAGCAAGAGAAAAAGCGCAGCGGATCGCTCAACCAGCAGGTGCTTACCGACATTATTCTCAACTTAAAGAAAAGTTTAACAGGTGCAGCTCAAGATCAACTCCTTGAGTTAGCCTATGCCTTAGGGTTACCTGAGTATGCCCAAAAGAAACTTCGTCAGCAGAGTTTTAATATCAGAACTCAGGGGTTACATGAAGTAACTGCTATGCAGATAAATAGCACCGAAATAAGAAATGAAATAGAAGTGCTTCAGCAAGTTGATACCTCCCCGATAAATCAGGAGGTGATTTTGGCACTAACAAAGTTAGAGAGCGCCCCCAACCTTGGGTTTTTAAATAAGCTGACGACACCACTTAGCGAGTGGCTACAAATTCGTTTACATCATCACTTGCGAAGCCTCGAGCGCCACCAACTGCCAGATTTTAGCCAGTGGTTAGATTCTACCAATGAAAGTGTAGTACTTTTCGCCTTGCGAATGACCGCTGAATTTAAGCAGTACGCGGCCAGTCAAAAGGTATTAAATCAACTCAATGGTTCATTGGTACCAATTTTAATCGAGACTATTAAAACTGTTACTAAGCTGAAACTGGAGGAGGCAATACCCTCACTTACTAATCTAATTCAACACGAAAATACGGATGTTCAGCTAGCTAGTTTAGAGGCGGTTGGCGAATTAGGTAATTCCCAGCAGCTTGCCAAATTGAGCAGTCTTCATGAACATCCTAACTATTGGGTTAGGCGAGCTACTGCCACCGCAGTTACTCAGCTTGAGTCAAATACACCAGTGTCGTAACGAGATACAAACTCTACAAGCAGATTACTATGAAAGAAATCATCATTACCAGTATCACCTATCTTGCTGAGAATCTCATTTTAATCTATGGGCTAATTCTGGCAGGATTTTCCATATTTCTTTCTGTAGTTGGTCTGACTGAGATCAGGAAATATCTCAAGAACAATCGTTTAGATGATTCTCAGGCTTTACTTTCATCTCCATTTACCCCAAGAATCTCATTAATTGTACCCATGTACAACGAGGGGCAGACAATTATTGATAGTGTACGCTCGCTTTTATCACTTCAGTACAATAACTACGAAGTAATTGTAGTGAACGATGGTAGTACCGACGAGTCCCTACGAAAACTAATTGAATACTTTCAGTTGATACCGACCTACCTAGAAAGTAACTACGAACTACCGACTAAGAAAGTACGATGTCTGTATAAATCGCGCCAAAAGGTATTTAGCAAACTTACTGTGGTAGATAAAGCGAATGGCGGAAAAGCAGATGCTCTGAATGCCGGACTTAATCATGCGGAAGGCAAGTTAGTGGCTACGATGGATGCAGATTCAATTATTGCGCCCAATGCTTTACTTAGAATGGTGAAGCCCTTTCTGCAGAACCCCGAGCGGGTGATTGCTACCGGAAGTATGGTTCGCATCGCTAATTCTTGTACAATAGAGGACGGAAGTTTAGTTAAGATTCAGTTACCTAAAGGCTGGCTGGCTCGGTTTCAGGCGTTAGAATATATTCGGGTATTTTTACTGAGCCGTTTGGGTTGGAGCCGATTGAATGGCTTGCTCATCATTTCGGGAGCTTTCGGCTTGTTTGATCGGGAAATTGTGGTGAAGGCGGGGGGCTACTATACTAAGACAGTAGGCGAAGATATGGAGCTAACGGTACGAATGCGCCGATATATGCATGAGCAAAAACTTCCCTATAAAGTAATTTACATTCCTGATCCACTGTGCTGGACTGAAGCCCCTAATAGTTTATCTCAACTTAGTCGCCAGCGCAACCGCTGGGCGCGGGGTACCGCCGAAACGTTGATTAAACACCGGGGGCTATTGTTTAATCCGAAATATAAACTGATGGGTTGGCTGAGCTATCCTTACTGGTTGTGTTTTGAGTTTTTAGCTCCATTTGTAGAGGTTATTGGTTTAGCATATTTTACCACACTTGCAGTGTTGGGTCATATTGATTGGACTAATTTTTTATTCTTTTTAGTTATAATTTATTTTTTCTCGGTATTGTTATCTTTGGTGGCACTAATAGCCGAAGAATATTCTTACCACAAGTATCAGCATACATCAGATATGGCTAAGTTAATTCTAACCGCACTGATGGAACCAATATTTTATCACCCTATTATTTTGGTCAATGCTCTGAAGGGAAATTTGGACCTTTTAGTTGGAAAGAAAAGTTGGGGTGACATGCAGCGCCGGGGGTTTACTAAACACCAAGCCGAGTCATCTAAGAAGGTTGCTGGGTAGCCAATTACTCAAAAAGTCGCTTATTATATTTTGTGTCGCTATGCCTGAAGATTCAATGTATCGTAATACGATAGACTACCAACTATCCAAAATTGCTGAAGATGATCAAGGTTTTAAAGAACAATTGGTAGCTATCTACTCTGAGTATATGCGGGATATTCCTCAGGATTTTACGCATCTGATTCAAGAGAAAAACTGGGAGGGACTAGTGCAGCTTCATCATAAGCATAAAACTACCTGCCATGTGTTAGCGCTTCAGGAGCTTTCCGATACTTTTGAGCAAGTACGAGGGGCAGTAATTAACAAAGTACCAGATCAAGAGAAGTTACTAGACAACTACATAGCAAGAGTTTCTACGATCTGTTTTACTACACTTACTCAGCTTCAGGAAATAGTTAGCTCCTGATTTGTTCAATTTTTTCTTCAGCTAATTTTTGGTCAAGCTCATCTCCTTCTAGTTTCTGGGGAGTTAATTCAGCAGAAATTTCATAGGTCACTTTGGTGTAAATCGGTAGATGATCAGAGCCGTAAGGTGATAGTCGTTTCAGTGCTACCAACTTAAAGTGGCGAGACATAAAAATGTGGTCTAGTGGCCACCGCATAAGTGAATATCTAGCGTGAAATGTACTATAAAATCCTCTACCCATTCTAGGGTCAAGTAAACCACTGATTTTGATAAACAAACGAGTGGTATACGACCAAGCCACGTCGTTTAAGTCTCCAGCAACTAGCGTGGGCTGAGTTGAATCAACCAATGTCTTTCCCACAATTAATAATTCCGCATCCCGCTTAGTAGAGGTTTCACTTTCGGTAGGGCTGGGAGGTTCGGGATGTAAACAGTGAAGATTTACTCGTTGACCGGAAGATAGAACTACTTTGCCATGAAATGACGGAATATCGGGCTTGACCAGGAATTTTATGTCGAAATCTTCGAACTCTAGTTTAGAATATAGAAGCATTCCGTAGGTGTTTTCCAAGGGGTATTCTACGCAATACGGATATTTTTGCCGCACTGACTCTATTTTTTTCACCCACCATTCGTTGGTTTCTACCATTAGCAAGACATCAGGATCAACCTCTTCAACTCGCTTTAGGCAGTTTTCTACGTCCCGGTTATACATCAGTACATTCGCTATCATTAGACTAATATTGTTAGCCGCTACTGATGATTTAGTTCGTTTTACTTGTCGATAGGCAATAGGCGTATACGGATAGATAATATATGCTTGATAAAGTATGCAACCGAATAGAGCAATAAGAAATAAGGTATGAAACCAACCAGATACCGGGAAGAGAATCACTAACCCAACAAAGATAAGCAAGTTGACAACTGTAACTTGAACGTGCGGAAAATCAAACACTCGCACTACCCAGTGATCGTGTCTCACCAGTGGTAATAAAGTTGCTACCATGAATAATCCTCCTATGGCGTATAGGGCAATCTTCATGGCAAAACGGTAATTTGGTTGTGGTTGTTAGTTAATAATGTTGAATCCCGTGTAGGGAATAAGTACATCTGGCACTTTAACCCCTTCAGCTTGCTGATTGTTTTCCAGAATAGCCGCCACAATTCGGGGAAGAGCTAGAGCGCTGCCGTTGAGAGTATGGAGCATCTGGGTTTTGTTGTTACCGTCTTTATAACGCAATTTGAGCCGATTGGCTTGGTACGTCTCAAAATTACTAACGGAACTTACTTCTAGCCACTGTTCTTGGGCTGCCGAATACACTTCCAGATCGTAAGTAAAAGCTGAAGTAAAGCCCAAATCTCCGGCGCAAAGTTTTAGTATCCGATAGGGTAGTTCTAGCTGCTCAAGTAACTGGCGGGTGTGGAGGAGCATTTCTTCCAGTGCAGCATATGAATGCTCTGGCTGAGTAATGTGTACAAGCTCTACTTTGTCGAACTGATGAAGGCGGTTTAGCCCTCGCACATGCGCTCCCCAGGAACCCGCCTCCCGCCGAAAGCAAGGAGTGTAGCCAGTATTTTTTACAGGCAGGTCATTCTCCTGTAAGATTACATTCCGGTACAAATTCGTGATAGGAACTTCAGCGGTAGGAATTAAGAACAGCTTTTGGTCTACAATTTCGTACATCTGCCCCTCTTTATCAGGCAGTTGCCCGGTTCCGTAGCCCGAATCTTCATTAACCAATAGGGGTGGTTGTATTTCAATATAACCAGCCTCCCGGGCTTTATCCAAGAAGAAGTTAACCAAGGCTCGTTGTAGTCGAGCCCCCTTTCCCTTGTAGACTGGAAAACCAGCTCCCGATATCTTACTGCCTAGTGTAAAATCAATGATATCGTACTTTTCTATTAGCTCCCAATGGGGTGAGGCATCTTGAGGTAAGGTCGGAATCTCTCCGTGCTCAAGTAATACTTCATTATCTTCTGCCCGTAGTCCTTCTGGTACGTTTTTATGGGGAAGGTTAGGAATATTATACAACACTTGCTGCAATTGCTCTTCGTGCGTTCGTAGAGATTCAGCAAGAGCTTTGGAACTATTTTTTAACTCAGTGGTTTTTAATTTGACAGACTCAGCTTCCTCTCGTTTTCCTTCTTTCATAAGCTGACCAATTTGCCGAGATAGTGTATTAGATTCTGCTAAAGTACTGTCCAGTTTAGTTTGGGTTTCCCGGCGTAGTTGGTCGAGCTGTACTACCTGATCTACCAAGTCTCGGGCATTTGCTAAGCCTCGTTTGGTAAGACCTTGTACGGCAGCTTGTTGATTATTGACAATATTTGATATCGCTAACATATTCTTTAGAAAATTTAGGAGAGAGCGAAGTACGAGAAAATGGCGTAGAAAAAGAAAGGGAGGGTATAAATTAAGTCATGTAGGCTAAATAAAAATCATGAGTATTTGCTTGACAAATAGTAATTGATGGTCTATAATTGCACTAGCAAATCAGGAGAAGCGAAGCGTCTTGCCTCCCATTCTATTTTCAGTGCGCTGCATAATCCTTTAATATCCATTATTTAATATTCTTACCTACCAGCCTCATGGCTGAGTTTCCAAATTTTTAGTATTACGCATTCCAATTTATGTACAACATTGATGAATTACAGGTTCGCTTACTATCCGAACTGCGGGAGATAGCTGAACAGATGGGGTTATCCAATTACAAAAAGCTTAATAAGAAAGATCTTATCTACAAAATTCTAGACCAGCAGGCGATTTTACCGGAAGACCAACTTCCCCAGAAGAAGGAACCTGCTGTTGAAGAAACAGTATCTGACTCGTCTGCTGAGGTCACTGCTGAAGAAAAACCTTCTGCCCCTGCCAAGAAAGAAAGTAAGCCTAAGCGACGTCGCTCAAAGAAACCCAAAGGGGCTTCTGCTGATTCAAATCAGGAGGCTAAGCCAGCAACACCAGCAACAAGTGAAGAAGGTGTTAATGAGCAAGAAGAGTCGTTTCAGCATAAGCGCAAGCGAGTAAATGTGACTGACAGTAGTAGTGATAGTGACAATTTTCCTGTTATTCCTAATAGCACAAATGATCTGCTAGACTCATTTGATATTGAAATGGAGGAAATGGCTGAAACTGGCGAGGCCTCCAGTAATCGGGATCGAGCCAACGACGATTCCCGTAAGGACAAAGACCGTGACAGCCGGGATAATCGGAACGAGCGCAATGATCGTAACTCAAGAAACTCTCAACGGGACAACAATAATAATCGCGATAAGAAGCGAAACGATGATAAAAAGCAAAACCAGAACCAGATGGTGCCGATCAAAGAATTTGACGGAGCCATTGAGAATGAAGGAGTGCTAGAGATTATGCAAGATGGCTACGGTTTTCTGCGCTCGTCAGATTACCACTATTTGGCTAGCCCCGATGATATTTATGTTTCTCCCTCTCAAATAAAGTTGTTTGGTCTAAAAACCGGAGATACGGTTCACGGACAGATTCGTCCGCCTAAGGAGGGAGAGAAATATTTTGCGCTACTTCGGGTAGAATCAGTTAACGGTAAAACTACCGATGAAATCCGCGACCGGGTTCCGTTTGAATATCTGACACCCTTATTTCCAGAAGAGCGATTAAACCTATCTACTAAGTCAGGTCATTATTCTACCCGTATTCTAGATTTGTTCTCACCTATCGGAAAAGGACAGCGGGGGATGATTGTTTCTCAGCCAAAATCAGGTAAAACTGTACTACTCAAGGAGATAGCAAATTCCATCGCGGAGAATCACCCTGAAGTTTATCTAATTATATTACTGATTGACGAACGTCCAGAAGAAGTAACTGATATGGCTCGGTCAGTGAAGGCTGAGGTAGTGGCTTCTACCTTTGATGAACAAGCTGAAAAGCATGTGAAGGTTGCTAGCATTGTGCTGGAAAAATCAAAGCGTATGGTGGAGTCGGGTCACGATGTGGTGATTCTGCTAGATTCTATTACCCGTTTAGCCCGGGCGCATAATACTACGGTGCCATCTTCTGGTAAGATTCTCTCCGGTGGGGTAGATGCCAATGCTCTGCATAAACCCAAGCGTTTCTTTGGAGCCGCCCGAAATGTAGAAAATGGTGGATCACTAACCATTATTGCCACTGCCTTGATTGAGACTGGTTCTAAGATGGACGAAGTAATCTTCGAGGAATTCAAAGGAACTGGTAATATGGAACTACAACTGGATCGTAAGCTTTCTAATAAGCGAATTTATCCGGCTATCGACGTTCCAGCTTCTGGTACCCGCCGCGAAGATCTACTGATGGATAAAGAAGAGTTATCACGTGTTTGGATTCTACGTAAGCTCATGTCGGATATGACTTCCAACGAAGCCATAGAATTCTTACTCTCACGAATGAAAGGAACTCAGAATAATGAAGAGTTCTTGATTTCGATGAACGGGTAGTTTTTTCTGTGAAGTGATTTAAACTTTTAAGAGTTAGATATAGAAAAAATGCGTACTGCCACTT
>ERZ1740060.70-NODE-70-length-96700-cov-5.784572_pt1 | contig 96700 bp, 88 predicted proteins | sample MGYA00581743_ERZ1740060 | MGnify/ENA primary metagenome ERZ1740060 (study PRJEB43018, sample SAMN04849235) | marine metagenome | isolation source: floating plastic debris | place: Pacific Ocean | collected 2008-08-27 | study: EMG produced TPA metagenomics assembly... | reverse complement strand
ATCCGCTCAGACAGGTTGGAGGATTGGGAGCAGTTCGCCAGCGGTCTTCTAGGCATGCAGCAAGTGGATCGCGGCGCGCATTTGCGCAGTTTCCGGATGGATGATCGCAAGCAGCGCCTGCTGGTGGATGGCCGGCGGGATGGTCAGGAGTTTTTTGGGTGGGAGGTCGTCTACCATGCTGACCTTGAGAATCTGGCCGCTCGACTGGAGTCCGAGGGCCATCAGGTCATGCGAGGTAGCCGGGCGTTAGCCGCCGCACGCATGGTCAGCGACTTGATCGTGTTCGACGATCCCTCTGGTTACCGGATCGAGGTGTGTTGGAAGCCTGAGGTAACCGACGATCCATTTGTACCAGGGCGTCCGATCGCAGGTTTCAAGACCGGCCCCTTTGGTTTGGGGCATGCCGTCCTGCACACCGACAAGATTGAACCTATGCTGACCTTCTATCGCGACACTCTGCGTTTCGGTGTCACCGATTTCGGACGTCAACCCTATCCGCTCTACTTCTTCCACGTGAACGGTCGTCACCACAGCTTTGCCCTTGTCGGCTCAGGGCAGCGCGGCATGCACCATTTCATGGTCGAGCTTCTAAGCCTTGATGATGTCGGGCAGGGCTATGACCTCGCCGGCCTGGAACAGGACCGGCTGGCTTACACGCTTGGCCGGCACACAAATGATTGGATGACATCCTTTTACACGCACTCGCCATCGCGGTTCTTCGTTGAGTATGGCTGGGGTGCCCGTGAGGTTGATCCGGTTAACTGGGTGACTGAAGAAACCTTTGATGGCCCGAGCTTTTGGGGACATGAACGGCTCTATCTCGACGAAGAAGGGGCCAAACGCCTGCGTGATATGCGTTTGGAAGCGGCGACAGCAGGCAAACGTGCTATGGACTACAGCCCCTGCCCATGGGCCAACAGCGTAATTGCGCGCGACTGATCCTGGCTGCTCACCAGGTCACAATATGGGCCATGTGTTGAAGGCCAAAGTCCCTGCCGATGAAGGAACCGCAAGGCGATGATTCATCCAGATAGACTCGTAGCCTGGCGCCAGGGTAATAGTGCGCCGGCGGCCGCGAAGGCGCTGCATTTAAATCTCAGCCCTTTACGGCGCCTGCTGTCATGCCTTGGATAATCTGCCGAGCCGCAAAGAAGGTGAAGAGCAGGGGCGGGATGACGATAAGTGTTCCCATGGCCATGATGCGACCCCATTCGACACCGGTGGCTGTGATAAAGCCAGCCGCTCCAACGGGCAGCGTGCGGGTGCTGCGACCGGTTAGCAGGAGCGCCAGAATGAACTCGTTCCAAGCGATACGGAAGGTGAAGATACCTGCCACCGCATAACCTGACGTCATCAGCGGAAGGAGCACGCGAAAGAACACCTGAAGTGGCGTCGCGCCATCAACAATTGCAGCCTCCTCGAGCTCGACCGGGATCTGCTTGTAGAACCCAAACAGCAGCCAGATGGCGAATGGCAGGTTTAGCGCCGTATAGAAAAAGATCAGAACAGCCAGATCATTGTCGAGGCTGAACTGAATCACCATCGCAAAGGCCGGAACTGCCAAGACGGCCGGCGGAACCATCCGCACCAAAAGCGTGCTGTTGGCCACGAAAATCCGCCCACGGAATTCTGTACGGGCCAGCGCGTAGGCGCACAGGCCGCCAAAGAACAGGGTCAGGAACGTTGAGACCGAACCGACAATGATCGAGTTCCAAAGATAGGTATCAAATCGGCCGCGGGTGAGAATGAACTCATAATTGTCCAGTGTCGGAACAAAGAAAAACCAGACCGGCTCGCGGCTCTGCACAACAACATCTGGCTTGAAGCCCGTCGCGATCATGATCCAAATCGGCGCCAGGGTGATCATGCCGAGGATCAACAAAGCGGCATAGTGGCCGTAGACACCCCATGGGTTGTCGATGCGCTTTTGAGCCATCACAAATCCGCCTTGTCTTTCATGGGGTTGCCAAGCTTGAGGATGGCGAGGCTGAGCAGAAATACAATCACGATCAACAGAACTGATATCGCTGACGCGTAGCCAAGCTGCTGCGTCGTGAAGGCTCGGTTGTAGATGATCAGCGATAACACTTAGGTCGCTCGGCCCGGACCACCCCCTGTCATGATGAACATCACCTCAAGGGCTCGGAACACATCAATGAGGCGCAGCAAGAGCGCGATGATGAGGATGGATTTGATCATTGGCAGCTTCACGAACAGGATGTGCTGCCACCAGTTGGCGCCATCGATCTTGCTGGCCTCCAGGACCTCAGATGGCAGGGCCTGCAAACCAGCAATGACGATGATGAAAATGAACGGCGTCCACTGCCAGATGTCGGTGAACACCATGGCAAAGAAGGCAAGATCGGCATCGCCAAGCCACACCTGTGGCTCAATGCCAAGGTAGCCGAGATAGTAGTTGATCCAGCCGATCCGCGCGTCAAAGAGGTAGCGCCAAATCAAGCCAACCACGACCGGTGAAACCATCAACGGCAGGATGAAGATCGTGCGGAAGATAGAGGCGCCGCGAATGGGTTTTTCCAGCAGCAGCGCCAACGAAACGCCCAGGATCATTTCGATGGTGATTGTCCAAAACCCGAAGCGGAACGTGACCCATAGGGATTCGCGGACCGCCTCGTCCGTCAGCATCCGCAAGAAATGGTCCAGGCCGACGAACGGCGCATCCTGCATGTCCGTGCCGATGCGCCAGTCGAAGAATGACAGGTAGAGCGCTTGGATGACGGGGTACACAAGCCCGGCAAACATGATTGCCACGGCTGGAAGAATGAAAAAGTAAGGCCCCATGTTCCGCATACTCAGCGCGGGCGGTCGGGCCGAAGGTGGGGCTTGGATCGCTGCGTCGGTCATGGTGCTTCTTTGGCGTGGACGGGGCTCGGAGCGGGGGCAGGAGCGACGCCGCCGCCGCCCCTGCTGTTGCTTGCAAGAAGGACTATTGCTGGCTGCGATAATCGGCCCAGATGTAGTAACCCTCGCGCTCCATGATCTGGCGGATCTGCTCATTGGCGGCGTCCATGATCGGCTGGACTGGGTCATCGGTCGTGATGACCTGCGTCAGCGCTTGACCGAGCACATCGATGTTGAGCTCGTTCCACTCGGGGATGAGCGGCCGCCAGTTCGGATCGGCGCATGGCAGCTGCTCTGCAACCACCGGGAACTCGCCGAAGCGTTCAGCAAACTCGGGGTCCTGTAGCGTCGAAATGCGGATTGGGTCACCGCCCAGTTCCACCATCCGGCGATCACCAGCCCTGGAGGTCAGGTACTGGATGAACAGGAATGCTGCCTCCTGGTTTTGTGAATTGGTTGGAATGCCAAGGGCAAATCCGCCCGTTTCGGCGCCGCAACGCGTACCGACCGGATGCAGCGCATAACCGACGTTGCCATCAATGGTTGAAAGGTTCGGGTTGCGCGACATGGCGGCGATCTTCAACGTGTCAAGATGCATTGCCGCATCGCCTTGCAGGAAGGCAGCCGCTGCTTCGCCGAAGCCAAAGGTGGGAATGCCGACAGGCCCGGTGCGAACAACCTCTCGGAGGAACTCAGCTGCTTGGACAGCTTCCGGTGAGTTCACAACAGGATTCCATTGATCATCGAACACCCGGCCGCCGAGCGGTGCCAGGTGGAACAACCAGGCTGCGGTGACTTGGTGTCCGGTACTTCCGCGCGAGGTTAAAGCTGGAATGCCCAAATCATGCAGTTGCTGCATGACGGCGAGCAACTCATCGTAGGTCTCAGGAACCTCAATGTTGTGCTCCTCAAAAACGTCCCGCCGGTATGCAAGGATGGACGTCTCAGCGCCGAAAGGGATGCCGTAAAGCGCACCTGATGGTCCCGGAAGGTAGCCAAGGTCCCCGCCGACGACTCCACCATTTTGCAGGTAGGCATCAGCGATATCATCGATGTCATAGGTTGGGTCGATCAGACGGGCATCGGTGAAAAACTGGGAAAGCGGTGTCAAAAGGCCTTTGTTGACGTACTCGCCCTTCCACATCACCACCCAGCTGACGACATCGTAATCGCCCTCTGGCTTGGACATTTCCAGAAGCTGACGGTCCCGCAGGGCAAGGTACTGAAGGGCGTCGACTTCTACGTTGATGCCGGTTTCTTCGATAAACTCCTCAACGAGTTCCTCGGCGGCATTGAAGTGCGCCAGCGCTGGCCAACTGACCACGATGGTGGTGCCTTCATATTGGGCGTAGGGGTTGGCCAATACTGCTGCTGATGACAACAAAAATGCAGCGGTTGCACCCGCTACCGACAGACGTTTCAACATGTGTGTTCCTCCGCTGAGTGGACGTTTTTCTTCTTTTTAGGCAACGGCTTGGCCTGTTTTTTTGTCAAACAGGTACAAGCGGGACGTATCGAAGCGGTAAGCGCCACTTGTCAGTGGCGCACTGTCAGGACCAACTTCGATGGCAGCCGTCACGCTGGTGTCTGATATACGTGCGGCCAGGAATTGGCTGGAGCCGATGTACTCGGCCACAGCCACTTCAAGCTCAATGGGCGCGAACTGGGACTCCTTGGTCCCTCCGGCTCCATCGATCGAGAAATGCTCAGGACGCAGCCCGACGGTGACCTGACGGGCGTCGATCTGGTTAGCTGCGTCGTGCAATGTGCTTGGAAGGGGCAGATCAAATCCCGGTCCGCGTACCCTAAGGCCGCCTTCCTCGATGAGATCGCCGTCAAGGAAGTTCATCGATGGTGAGCCGATGAAGCCTGCAACGAACTGGTTCTTTGGGCTGTTATAGACCTCGCGCGGACTACCGACCTGTTGAACGATGCCCTGGTCCATAATGACAATGCGGTCGGCCATGGTCATGGCTTCGATCTGGTCATGCGTCACATAGACCATCGTCCGCTCAAGCCGCTTGTGCAGGATTGCTAGCTCGGTACGCATGGCCGAGCGCAGCTTGGCGTCCAGGTTGGATAGCGGTTCATCGAACAGGAAGCAGTAGGCGTCCCGGACAATAGCTCGACCCATGGCAACGCGCTGACGCTGACCGCCGGACAGATCCTTTGGTTTGCGATGCAGATAGTCGGTGAGTTCCAGCATTTCTGCGGCGGCGAGAACCCGCTCCTGGACCTCGGCCTTTGGGCGGCCGGCAAGACGCAAGGCGAACGACATGTTCCCGGCAACATTCATGTGCGGGTAAAGCGCATAGGATTGGAACACCATCGCGATGTCGCGCTCCTTGGGCACGGCCCAGGTGACGTCTTTGCCGCCAATGTGGATCGATCCACCGGAGACCGGCTCAAGGCCGGCAATCATGCGCAATGTCGTTGATTTTCCGCAGCCCGATGGCCCCACGATGACGACGAACTCGCCCTCGTCAAACGACAGGTCGAGCGAAGGGATAATGTTCACTGGCCCGTAGGATTTGCTGACCTGTGTCAGTTGAACTCCACTCATCGTGCCTCCCTCCCTTTGCGAATGCGTTTTGTTTTCTCAGGCCAGATCGACGCTCTTCAGAACGTCACCTTGGCCCCCTTTTGAATTTTTGCCCGGCGCACGATCTCTTCATCGCGGGCCTGCTTGAACGCGTCCGGATTGCGCGTTTGCCAGTCGTAGAATCCCTGGCCGCTCTTCATGCCGAGCTTTCCGCTGGCGAAAAGCTCGCCAACTGGTGTGTCAGCTGGATCGGAAATGTTGGACAAGTCGGCCCAAACGGCCTTGGCAGCCGGGCTGTTCATGAGATCAAGGCCTGCCAGGTCGGCATGCTCGAAAGCGCCCATCGCTGGTAGTCGCGCGGCGTAACCTTGTTTCAGGATGGTGTCGCAGACCTCAGGCGTAACGAGGCCTTGACCAACCAGGCTGGCAAACTCGCGCAGCACGGCATGTTGGATACGTGCCCAAAGGAAGCCTGGAACATCTGGACACAAGACTGGCGTCTTGCCGGTTTGGTTCAGCAAGTCTGTGACGAACTGCGTGGTGGTCGCTGCGGTGTCTTTACCGGGCACGACCTCAACCAACGAAACCAAATGCGCTGGCTGGGCATAGTGCGCGACGCAGAAGGCTTCAGGACGCTTCAACGCCGATTGGATGGTGGTCGGGCTGAGCGCGGAGGTGGTGGAGGAAAGGATGGCCGTTTCAGGAGCGCTTTTCTCCGCTTCGGTGAGCAAAGCCGATTTGGTGTCCAGATCTTCGGCGACTGCCTCGAGAATGAAGTCGGAACCAGCCACTGCCTGGTCCACCGAGTTGGCGATGGTGACCCGCTCAAGAACCGGCAAGCGTTCCGCTTTGCTGGCAAGGCCGCTTTCGATCAGGAACTCATAGGCGGCAGCAATTCGTTTTTGGGCCTCATCGCGACCCTCGGCACGCCGGCCCCATAGGTGGACGGACGTGCCGCCGAGTGCCAGAGAAAGCGCGATCTGCGCGCCCATAGTCCCCGATCCGAGCACGGCGCATTGTGTCGCCGACAGGTTTGCGTTCTCAGCTGGCATAGGCCCACCCGTTGCCTTGCTTTCGGATGGTACCCGCCGTTTCGAAGGCTTTCAGGCTCGCATCGATGGACACAAGCGCACGCCATTCGCTAACTTTTTCAAACTCGTCGCACACCGCATCACGTAGCGCAGCAAAGCCAATGCCCGGCTGCTCCTTGATGTTGCGGATCATGCTGTCTTCGATGCCGTCGACGCGTGCGCGTGCGCTATCGATCAGCTCAAATGTGCCTTCGCCGGTGCGTGGATCTTCGTGCGCTAAAAGGACCGTCTGGACATCACGCTCCTTGATGAAGGATTCGATCCTGTCGAAGGTGGCGCGCATCACCGCCGGGTCTTCGTAGAGGTAAAGCACTGGATTGAAGACGGGGAGAAGTGGATCGGCGATCACAAGCGTTTTGGTTGAATGCTCGAAGAAGCCAATTTCAGCCATGGAGTGGCCAAGGCATTCCACAACCTCCAGCTTTACGCCGCCTCCTAGATCGATAATGTCACCATCTGCAACAAATTGCTCGATCGGGCCTTCATTGGGCGCCATCCAGTCGAGATATTCTTCTTTCAGGTCAAAGTGTTCGCCCTCGGGAAAGGCGTGCACGATGGTGGTGGCGTTGAGCATGTTGTCAGCCACGCGGTCGGCCCGGCCTTTGTGACCGATGATCGTACAGCCGGTCTGTTCTTTCAGCGGTCCGTTGTTGCCGACATGATCCATGTGTTCATGGGTGATGAGCAGATAGTCGAGGTCGGACTTCGAATAGCCGAGTTCTTCAAATCCCTGTTCGAGCGACGGGTAGCCGGCATAAAGTCCGCTATCGATTAGTGCGAGCTTGTCAGCACCCTTCACGAAGAAAACGCGGGTTGCTGTTTTCCCCTCATGGTCGCCCGGCAAGCCCATAGAAACAGTCGCAAATGGGCCATTTCGGTAACTGATGACACTGGCATCGCTCATTCTTCATTCATCTCCCGGACCAGTTGGGGTCACGTTTTTCGACAAAAGCATTGATGCCTTCCTTGGCATCGTCGGTGGCATAAAGTGCGCCCAGTACCCGCTGTTCGAAGGTAAGACCTGAGGCCAGGGGCGATTGCAGGCCGTCATCGATGACGCGTTTGCCCTCGGCGAGCGCGATGGGTGCCTGAGATGCCAGATCACGGGCCAACTCGTCAGCGCGTTCCGTCAGCTTTTCTTGAGGCAAAACCTCCAACGCGGCGCCATAGGCCACCGCCTCATCAGCGGTCATCATGCGCCCGGTCAGCAAAAGCTCCTTGGCGCGCATTGCTCCCACCAGCTTTGGCAGGCGCTGAGTCCCGCCGCCGCCGGGGAGAAGTCCGAGTTTGATCTCTGGAAGGCCGAGCTTTGCGCGCTCAGCAACCAAAATGAGGTCGCAGCACAGCGCCAACTCCAGGCCGCCACCAAGGGCGTAGCCATTGACGGCACAGATCGTGATCTGCGGCAGAGCGGCAAGCGCATCAAACGTTCGGCGTGATCGACGCTGAAAACCGTCAAACGCGCTTTGCGTGGCTCCATGATACCCATCAATATCGGCGCCTGCGACGAAACCTTTGCCCGTTCCGGTGATCACAAGCACACGACAGGATTGGTCGTCCGCCAGCCCATCAATGTAGCGGCCGAGCGCTTCCATGATCGCAAAGTTGAGGGCGCCAAGCTTGTCCTCGCGGTCGATCCGCAGTGTGTGGATGGCGCCGTCGCGCTTGAGATGCAGATTGGGGTGGAGAGACTCAGCGGTCTTGGTGTGGGTCATCCGATTACGCCTTGTTTTTGCAGGGCGCTGCGGCGCTCTTCACCGATCAGATCATCCAGGACAGTAGCCGTATGCTGACCGACCAAGGGCGCTGGATTGGTCTTGGATGCCGGGGTCTGGCTTAGCGTGATGGGGCAGGCGATGGCTTTGAGCGGGCCGGCTTGAGGGTGGTCCAGTTCGATCAGGAGCTCTGATTCCATCGCGACCAGTTCATCCATGGCCGTTCGGCTGTCGCGTACTGGCGCGCACCAGACATCGCTCTGCTTGAGGTGATCCAGCAGGTCCTTGCTGGTCATGGTAGCGGTGCGCGCATCGATGCGCCGCTTAATGGCATCGCGGTCGTTGAAACCGTGCAGCTTGGCGATTTCAGGATCGCCAAGAAGACCAGCGAGCTTGTCGAGGGGGCACATCGCGATGGCGATATAGCCGTCACTGGTTGGGTGAGGGCCGTAAGGGGCATCGTTCCAAGGTGTAGCGATGCCAGTCTGCGAGCGCTCCAGTTCCAGTCCCTGATTGAGAACGGCAAAGTTTTCCTGCGCCATGAGGTTCAACGTGGCCGAGTAGAGGTCGACCTCGACCCGCTGGCCGACACCGTGCCGGTCGCGGGCGATAAGGGCTGCCAGAATGCCGGAGACCATGGCCTGCGATGCAGCGAAATCGGCAATCGGCGTTCCGCAGGCGGTCGGTTCGTCGCCTGACTTGCCGGTGTTGTACATGACGCCGCACATGGCCTGGATCAGAAGATCCTGTCCGGGCCAGTTTTGTTTGGCAAGCTCCGAGCGCTGACCCCAGCCAGACCCAGAGGCATAAATGATGTCGGGTTTGATGGCCTTGAAGTCATCATAGCCAAGGCCAAGCCGGTCCATAACGCCGGCACGGAAGTTCTCCGTGACGACATCGAAGTCTTTGACGATCTCAAGCAAGAGCGCTTTGCCGTCGGCATTCTTCAGATCGATGGCGATGGAACGTTTGTTGCGATTGAAGGCATGAAAGGCGGCGGAGTCTCTTCCGACAAACTCACCCAGCATCGGCATTTTCCGCATCCACTCGCCGACGCCTGGACGTTCTACCTTGACGACGTCAGCGCCTAGGTCAGCCAGCGTTTGCGTGCACAGAGGGCCGAGCATCATCTGCGTGAAGTCGAGTACCCGAATTCCGGAAAGTGCTTGTGGCGAGGAGTCCACGACCCTCGATCCTCCCTTGGCTTTTTTTGTTGCCCATCGACCAGCGCCAAATCCGGATCGAAGGTGAGTAGACGGTAAATCGATTTACCAAACTTGGCAATAGCCTATGGCCATTCGCGTGTTTGAGGGGTTTTTCATTGGCGATCGGATGGCTAAAGTGCCGGAAACTCTGGAGGAATATCCATGGCGACGAACGCTGACATCGCCAGAATGGCCGGCGTTTCGCCTGCAATCGTCTCAAGGATCGTGAACAACGACCAGACGCTTAGGGTAAGTGCAGAAACTCGTGCGCGCGTTCTGAAGGCGATTGCGGAGACCGATTATTCGCCCAACATTGCGGCGCGAACGCTCAAGGCTGCCAAGTCCGGTATCATCGCTTTGGTCGTTCATGATCTGACGAGTTCTGTGTACTCGGAGATTATCTCCGGAGCCTATGAGGCAGCCCACGCGTTCGGGAAAACCGTGTTGGTGGGCGAGGCGGCGGCGCTGGCGCGCGGCCAGTCCCATCTTGGGGCATGGATCTCCGGTGGTGGTGTGGACGCGGTCATCCTGCAAGGCGCAGGTACAGATACAGATGTGACGTTGACCCGCGCCGCCCGCGCCAAGGTTCCCACGGTCCTTCTGCAAACCGGAAATCCTGAATCGTCGACAGTGCTCAAGCTGGATGATGCAACTGCGGGGCGGGTGGCGACCCAGCATCTGATTGAGCTAGGCCATTCACGCGTTGGTTTTTTGGGTGTCGATGACGCTCGGTTGTTCTCGCAAGGTCGTCAGCAAGGCTGGGAAAGCGCTTTGCTAGATGCTGGTAGCACACCTGCGAAGGAATGGGTGGCCCAGGGTGGCAACAGCTTTCCAGCAGGTGCGCAGGGCATGGCCGAGCTGGCCAAGAAGGCGCCGGAGATCAGTGGTGTTGTGGTGGCAAGTATCGTTGCAGCCATTGGCGTGCTGGCTAGCCTTAGAGATCTTGGCAAATCGGTCCCGGGCGACATGTCGTTGTTTGCCATCCAGGATATTCCGCTCGCCGACTATCTGAGCCCGCCGCTCACGTCGATCAAAATGCCGCTTCGTGAACTGGGCATGAAGGCGGTGGAGTTGGTCTGTTCAGACGAACAACTCGCTCCCTCTTTGATCACGCTTGATGCTGCTCCCGAACCGCAGATTGTCATTCGTTCAAGCACTACGACACTAGGTCGGCGCGAGCGTCAGTAGATGCTCGCCCCACCGTCAACACGCATCACAGTGCCGGTGACCTTTCTTGCTTCGTCCGAGGCAAGATAGAGCGCGAGATTGGCCACATCGTCGGGTTCTGATGGTCCGAGGAGCGACTTCTGATAGATCGGATTGTCAGGCTTGATGAAAGCAGCGACGCGCTCGGTCAGAACGACACCCGGCGCGACGACATTGACACGAATGTTGTGCTCGGCCCACTGCATGGCCATGGCCCGGCTCATGGCAAGCACGCCACCTTTGGAGGCAGTGTAAGCATCGGCGCCTTGCGTTCCGATCACCGCTCTTAGCGATGAAATGTTGATGATGGAGCCGTCACCAGATTCAAGCATGGCAGGAATGGTGCGGCGACAGGTCAGCAGCGTTCCAAAGAGATCGACGCGTATCGTGCGCCAGAACTCGTCCAGCTCAAGCTCGGTAACTGGCCCGTCCTTGGTGGATCCGCCGCCTGCGCTGTTGAAAAGAATGTCTATCTTGCCAAAGGTTTCAAGCGCCGAGGCCACCATGGCATCGACGCTTGCCTCGTCGCTGACATCCGCCTGAACTGCGACGGCCTTGCCGCCTTCGCTTATGATGGATTTTGTCAGGGTTTCTGCGGCTTCCAAATTGAAGTCGGCAATCACAACGGCCGCGCCTTCGGCTGTAAACTTCTTCACGCCGGCTTTGCCGATGCCGTTGCCCCCGCCGGTGATCACCGCTGTCTTACCTGTTAGTCGACCCATTAATCCTCGTTCTCCGTCCTTCGTTTGACCGCTTCGATCCTGACGCCGCCGATTGCTTGCTCGGTTGGCAGGAGTTCAATCATCGCGACATTCACATGCGCAGGTGCCTCAATGGCGTACAGGATGGCGGCGGCGATATCGGCTGGCTGAAGCTCGGTGATCCCAGCCTGACCCATGGCGGCCAGCTTGGCCTTGTCACCTTCAGCTGCTGTGTAGAACTCCGAAGCCACCCGTCCGGGGCAGATCTCGGTTACACGAATGCCCGAGCCGGAAAGCTCAATGCGTAGGTTCTGGCTGACACGATGGACGGCCGACTTTGTGCCGCCATAGACTGCCGACAGGAGCGTATGCAGCCCGGCGATCGACCCGATGTTAACGATATGCCCGCGCTGCCGAGCCCGCATGCCTGGGACTGCCGCAGCGATCAGCTGTGTGGGTGCGACGACGTTGATGTCAAAGGCTTCTTGGAGCTGTTCGTGGCTTAGGCCTTCCATGCCCGTTATGCCATGGCCGACACCAGCATTGTTGACGAGCAAGTCCGGCTCAAAAGCCTCAAGAGCGGGCGCAATAGCTTCGATGTCCCGCACGTCTGCGGCCAGAATCTCTGCTCCCGTTTCCTTCACCAGAGCTGTCAACCTGTCCTCCCGGCGCGCGATGGCCAGTACGGTTCGTCCTGAAGAGGTGAAAGCCTCAACGGTGGCTCGGCCGATTCCGCTGGTTGCGCCGGTAACGACCGCGCGTTTCAGATCCGTCATTCCGCATCGTCCGCTTCGTTGGGAGCCACTTCGGGGAAAAAGTTCATCAATCCACCTGGATTGACGGGCGGAACCGGCCACTGGTGCCCGCGCATTAGGCCCAGACTACGGTTGGGTGCGTGGCGGTACGTGCGGTTGGGAAGCCCGACCAACTCTCCATCTGTCAACCATTCGCTGTCCGAGCCGTAGAGCTCGGAAATGAGCAGGTTTTTCAATCGCACCAAGGTGTTGGCCATGGAGGGCTGGCTGGCCAAATCATGCAGCTCATAGGGGTCGGTCAGCAGGACGAAAAGCTGCAGCCGGTTGCCCGCAGCATAGTAGACCAGTTTGTATCGCCCATCATGGATCATGCGGGAGCTGAGCTCGCCTTCTCCGAACTCGCCATAGAGATGGCCGCGCGGTGGCGCGAGCATTGATTGGCCGGTGACGGTTTCTGGAATGTCGATACCGGCCAGATCGAGGAAGGTTGGCATGACGTCAGCTAGGCAAACCAGTCGGTCGTCGACCTTGCCGGCTTGCATTCGCGGACTGTCCTTCACGCCGATCAGCAGCATGGGGATGTTGGCAGAGCTCTCGTAAAAGTTTTGCTTCGCCCAGATGTCATGGTTGCCCATGCTCTCCCCATGGTCGGACGTGAACATGATGATGGTGTTGTCGAGCTCACCTTCTTCGCGGAGGGTGCCAATCAGCAGCCCGATCTGCTGGTCGATCTGGGTACACAGCGCATAGAAATGCTTGCGGGCCCACTGTGCTTCGGTGTGGCTGAGCTTGTAGCGTGCCCGAAAGGCCTGCAGTGTCAACGGCAGATCGTCATCGTCAGCCCAGTTACCTGAATAGGCCTCATCCAGGTCTACGTCCTGATAGAACTCCAGGAAGCGCTGCGGGGGAACGAGCGGGGGATGCGGGTGCCTGTAACCTAGGTACCAAAAGGCTGGTCGCGTGGGATCACGCCGCCGGATGATCCGGCACATCTGGTCGGTTGCCCAATTTGTCGCGTGGGCCTCCTCGGGCAGGTGCCATGTCGTGGCGCCGTAGCCATTGTTGGAAATTCCGTGACCAAACTGGCGACCAAGATATCCTTTGTCGCCCAAGAAAATCTCGTAATCGTCGGTCACTCCGTGATGGGTCCGGCCTTCATCGTCCATCAGGATGTCATCGAAGCCGATGCGGTCACGCTGCGGGTAGGTGTGCGTCTTGCCGACACCATAGGCCTGATAGCCGGCATTGCGGAACGTTTGCGCCATCGTTGGCAGATGCGTGGGCATTGGCAGTTTGGCTTGGAAGGTTCGGTCGCCATGCTCTTTTGCTGACGTGCCCGTCATCAAGGTGCGCCGCGCCGGGATGCACACTGGGTGCTCTGAATAGGCGTTGGTGAACCGGGTTCCGCAGGCGGCCAGTTGATCAAGCGTTGGCGTGCGGATCGCCGGATGCCCGGCCGCGCCCAGCAGGTTGGCGGACCAATGGTCGGTGACGATCAGCAGGATATTGGGTTGGCTCATGTGTCGGCCGTGCTCTTGGGACCGCGAATGGCCCGAATGATGGGAATGATGATGATCACGGCCGTCAGCGCAAAGATCGGCATGGCGATGGGATCGGTTAGAAAGCCAACAATGCTGCCCCGGCTTGCGATCAAGCCCTGGCGCAGTTTGGCTTCGAAGATGAAGCCCAGGGCTACACCGATAACGATGGGAGCCACCGGGTAACGCGCGAGACGAAGCAGCACGCCAGCCACGCCCGCCAGGACACAGACGATCAGATCGAGGGGATTGCCTCGAACGACAAAAGAACCGACCAGCGAGAACAGCAGGATGAGCCCCATAAGAAGCGGTTCAGGTAAACGCAAAAGGCGTTCAAGCAGGCGGGCCGATACCATGCCGCTGCCGAACATGATGATGTTGGCAAAGAGCACCATCATGAAGGCTGCCGTCAGCACATGAGGGTTGTTGTTGACGAGGTCGAAGCCTGGCGTAACGCCCTTGATCGTCATGACGCCCAAGAGCACCAGCGTGCCCCCGTCGCCAGGGATGCCCAGAGCAAGCGTCGGGATCAGTGCGCCACCGGTCACGGCATTGTTGGATGCCTCTGATGCGATCAATCCATCAGGCTCGCCAGTGCCAAGCTTGTCGCGGTTGGGCGAGTAGCGCTTGGCTGCCGTGTAGGACACGAACGTTGCCGCCATCGCGCCAGTTCCCGGCAAGATGCCGATGAAAGTCCCCAGGCTGCATGCCCGCAGGAACTCCTTCCACCGCCCGATCATGTCGCCGACGGCTGGCAAACGGAATCCCACATTCATCTTTGAGGGCGGCGTGGTGGCGCCAACATTGGCGGCGCGTAGGAACACCTCGGAAAGTGCGAAAAGCCCGATCAGGATGGGAATAAGCGTTAGGCCGCCGCGCAGGATCTGCGTGTCAAAGTGAAAGCGGGTCATGCCAGTGTAGTTGTCCGGCCCAATGGTCGTAAGCCAGAGCCCGATCATGCCGCCCAGGAGACCTTTGACCATTGATCCTTCGCTGAGCCAGGCGATGCAAGTTAATGCGAACAACACGATGGCGAAGATGGCCGGCGGCCCGAAGGAAACGGACACTCGGGCCAGAGCCGGTGCCGCAGCGATGAGGATAATCAAAGAGAAGATGCCGCCCACGAAACTTGCGATGGTGGCCCAGCCAATCGCGAGGTCGGCCTTGCCGGCTTGGGCCATCGGATAGCCGTCCAGCACGGTGGCTGCCGATTGAGGTGTGCCGGGCGTGTTGATCAATATGGCTGAGATCGAGCCACCATAGACCGAGGTTACGTAGATCGAAAGAAAGAGCGCCATCGACGCTTCGGTTGTCATGGCGAAGGTGAAGGGCAGGGCGATAATGAGCGCTGCGACCGTGCCAATACCTGGCAGAACCCCTGCAAGCGTGCCCCAAAGGCCGCCGATAACCAGCGCAATCGCCACCTCAGGGCGGGCAAACTGTTGAATTGCCTGGAGAATTAGCTCCACCTCATAGCCTCCCGAACCATGGGGACCGGGGGAGAAGAAGCTCGAAGCCGAAGGTGAAAAGGGTCCATATCACGAGAGGCGCTGCAACGCTGATGATCGCAAGCGTGACCATTCGACGATAACCCAGCACGTAGCAAAAAAAGAAAAACCCAGGGATGGCGGCGAAAACAAAGCCGACCCAAAGCATCGCGATGCCAGTCATGGCGCCGATGATGGAAGCGCCAATCAATCGGGTGATGTTGCCGGGATCACGCGACTTGTCGTTCTCAAGACGCAGCGCCTGCATCAAGGTTATGCCCGCCAAAGCCACCCACACAGCCAGATAGCCACGTGGGGCGAACGCAGGCCCGACATCGCCGCCGAAGGTCGGGACGTCGAAACTTGGCGAGAATGTCATCACAAAGAGCCCAGCTCCTGCCAAGAGAAGCGTTCCGGCTATCGTGATCTCTAGCGTTCGCATGACGGCCTGACCTCAGGTCACGTGGAGCAGGTCTTTGGCTTGTTAGGCCAATGCCGGTTTCCGCGCTCAATGCTCGGCAATCGACGGGATTCTATCATGATCTTCAGCAGGACTGACACGAACTGAAGGGAGAGCGGGTTCAGATCCCAGCGGCCGACAAATAAACGCGTCCGCGGAGGAAATCGCCGACCTTTGGGGTCTGAACCCTGGCTGGACGAGAGACACCAATCGGTCCAGCCAGTGGCTGCGCTCCCAAGCTTCACTTGGTGCGCAGCCCATTGGTCCGATCAGTTGGCAACCAATCCCGCACTTCGGAGAAGATCGCCATTTGCTTGATAGGCCTCATGGAAGAAGGCGTCGAAGTCGGCCGCATCCAGATGACGGATTTCTCGATTGGCTTCAGTCATGTTGCCAATGAACCCGTCGGAGTTGACAGCTGCGTCACAGGCTTCATCGAGTGTGGCGATCACATCGTCTGGTGTGCCAGCTGGCGCAAAAAGGCCCATCCACACGGCGATGTCGGCTGGGTGCCCGTTCTCGGCGCTTGTTGGAATGTCCGGATGGATTTCAGACCGTTCTGGCGCGAAGATCGCCAACGCGTTTAGTCCGAACTGCACATCGAAATCAGAGAACCAGGCCGTCGCGTCAGCGCGTCCACCCATCACCTCGTTGACGGCTTCGCCGCCGCCAGACGTTGGCAGGTAGCCGACTTCGACACCCAGCATTTGGCCAAGTGCAACAGATGTCACGTGGGCCAGAGATCCTGGTGCTGCGCCGGTGAACGTTACGCCTTCGCCTTGCGCTTTTGCAGCAAAATCATCCCAGGTCTGCACGTCGCTATCTGGGCTTACCACCAGATAGAAGGGCCCGGACGCAACCATGCAGATCGGCGTGAAGCTTTCATCATTGTAACTTGTGCCGCGCAAGTGTGGCTGGGTGGTCGTCGTTCCCACCGGCATGAAGCCAATGTTGTATCCGTCGGCATCGTTGTCTGCGAGTTGTGTTGCTCCGACCGTTCCACCTGCGCCGACAACGTTGGTCACGATCACAGATTGGCCAAGCTGTTCTTCAAGCTCAACGGCAAGAAAACGCGCGGGAACGTCGGCTCCCCCACCGGCTGCAAAGGGAACCATCACGGTGATCGCGCGCTCTGGAAAATCGGCGAGCGCCGCGCCCGAGGTCAGGGCAAGTGCCGTGGCACCGAGCAATGTTGATGTCAGTTTCATGGATTATCCTCCCAGTTTTTTGCGAACGTAGCGACGGAAGGAAGGCCGTGATACTGTTGATTGTATAACGTCAACAATTAGGACAGCTTTATTGACTAATATGACGCGCTCGACCCAGAAAGATGTGGCGCGCGCCATCGGCGTGTCGGACATGACGGTCAGCCGTGTGCTGACTGGACGTGGCACGGTGTCGGTCAGAACGCGCGAGAAGGTTCTCGCTGCCGTCGAAGCCATGGGATATGTGCGCAACCGGATGGCGGGTTCGTTGGCACTATCGCGTTCCAATCAGGTCGGCGTTGTGCTGCCGTCTATGCGTGTCGGCATCTTCCCAGAGGTGCTTGCCGGTATCACCCAAGAGCTTGAGAAGGCCGGCTATAACCCAGTGATCGGCGTGACCGATTACGACATCGACCGCGAGGAAAGCCTGGTGGAGTCGCTGCTTTCGTGGAACGCAGCCGGCATTATCGTGAATGATTTTGTTCACACCAATCGGACCAAGAAGCTGCTTGAGAAGGCGGGTGTTCCCGTCGTTGAGATCATGCAGCTTTCGGGCGATCCCATTCGCCAGTGCGTTGGTTTTGATCATGCCGAAGCGGCTTGTGCTTTGGTCGATCATCTGCTTGCCAGGGGGTATAGCCGGTTTGGCTATCTCGGCTGGCACGGGACGCAGTATGCGGCGTCAGTCAGGTTCGCTGGCGTGAGAGACCATCTCCGAGCGCAGGGATATGCACTCGTCGCACCGAGTATGTTCGACGCACCGCCCAATGTCGAAGAGGGTCGGGTTGGCCTTGCCAAGCTTCTGGAGCAGAAATCGGATGTGGACGCGGTCATTTTTGGAAACGACCTCATGGCCGTTGGCGCTGTTTTCTACTGCGATGAGATCGGCGTCAAAGTTCCGGACGACCTGGCTATTGCCGGCTTCGGTGGACTTGATATCGGTCAGGCATTGCCAAAGAAGCTGACTACCATTCGTTTTCCACGCCTTGGGGTCGGTCAGCGCGCGGCGCGCGCGATCCTGAACTCGATGGCAGGTCAGACCAAACCCAAGGTCACCGATATGAAGTTTGAGCTGATCGAAGGCGAGACGTCTTAACGGCTTTCTGCCATCGAATGGCTAACGGATGTCATAGACAAGCCGAAATCCCTGGTGGGACGTCGAACTTTCAGGGCTGGTGCCGGTGCGAGCAGCGATCCGATAGCGATAGCAGTAGCTCTTATGGCACAAGAACGACCCGCCCTTGGAAAGCTTGTAGCCATCCTTGCCGGCGTGAGCTCTGGCAACCTCTTTCTTCAGCGACTTCACCTTGAAGGTCTGGGATGTCCACTCCCAGACATTGCCGACCATGTTGTAAAGACCATAGCCATTGGGGTGGAAGGATCGTGTCGGCGCTGTGCCGACATATCCATCAAGGGCAAGATTGGCGTCTGGAAAGTGTCCCTGCCAGATATTGCATGGGAAGAATGTTTCATCGTCGGGCTCCCGGTCACCCCATGGAAAGCGGACATCTCCAAGTCCACCGCGCGCCGCGTGCTCCCATTCTGTTTCTGTCGGAAGTCGGCCGCCGGCCCAATCTGCAAAAGCGGCCGCGTCATTCCATGACACATGCACCACTGGATGATCGGGCTGGCGATTAGGGCCGCTTCCAGGCCCCAGGGGTTCGCGCCAGGTTGCGCCCTTGACCGGCCGCCACCAGGGCATGTCGGGCAGGGGGGTCGGATGGTTGTTTTCTGGTGACAGCAGGCCAGCAAAGACCAGCGAGTCCCCAAACCGTTCTGCTTCCGTGATGTAGCCGGTTTGGGAGATGAATATCTCAAATTGTGCGTTGCTGACGCCGCCGCGATCCATGCGGAATGGCTTGATCGTCCTCTTGCGAAGTGGGGCCTCGCCGTCGATTGGAAGTGCCGGATCGCTCGTGCCGACCATGGCGGTGCCGCCAGGAATTTCCACACTGTCCGTTTCTGGGCGCTGACCAGCGAGCGAGGCTGTCGCTGCGGACGTTTTTGATTTGGATGAGTGCTCGCGCGCACGCGATGGCGTGCAGCACGACTGCGCCCCGCCCGGCGCCTTGGATTCCTGACTTTGCTCATCAGAGTTTGCCGATGGCACTGTTCCACTCTCATCCGTTTGACACTGACCAATGGGTTTCATGCAAACGGAACCATGTCCAGCGCCCAAGGCATTGAGCGGGGATAACAAGATCCATCAATCACAAGCGTCAAATACACAGTTGGTAAATCGCTTTACCAACTGTGTATTATCGGATATCCCATGGTCATGGATCGGACCGGGAAAGCGGACGGGCCGGGAGGCTGCGTCCACCTCAGGGGCATGACGTGGGATCATCCGCGCGGTTATGCGGGGCTTGAGGCAGCGAGCGATCTATACGCTCAGTCCAACAACGTCGATATCAAATGGGACCGGCGCAGCCTTCAGGCCTTTGCCGATGCGGATATAGCCGAGTTGGCTGATCGTTACGACTTTATCGTGCTTGATCATCCCCATGTCGGGTTGATCGCCGACGCTGGATGCCTGCTTCCGCTGCCTGTGCCGGACGACGCGCAGTCGGCCTCCTTGGGTGGCAGCCTTGAAAGTTACATCTGGAACGATTGCCTTTGGGCACTTCCGCTGGATGGCGCCTGCCAGATGGCAGTGGAGCGCGCCGATTTAGCCGCAAAGCGGCTTCCGAGCTGGGAGGCGGTGTTCGATGCCAAGCCCGGCGACTACCGGGTGGCAACGCCCCTTCTGCCGGTCGATGCTTTCGACATGATGATGACGCTGGTAGCCGGACGCGGTGAGGAGCGCCTTCCGTATAGTCCTGATCAGTTCACGAGCGACGATAATGGTCATCTGGCGCTGAACGTTCTGAAAGCACTGTACCGTCTTGGTCCATCTGACGCCGTGCGATGGAACCCCATTCACGTGCTGGAGGCGATGGCCACCAGCGATGACTTTGCTTATTCGCCCTGCCTGTTTGGGTACATCAATTATGCCCGACCGGGCTTTCGGACGCATCAGCTGTCCTACTGCGACTTACCGTCCTTCGCCGGCAGTGATCTCAAGCGCGGAATCCTTGGCGGTGCCGGCATTGGCGTCTCAGCAGGATGCAAAGAGCCCGAGTCTGCCATCGCATTTGTGCGCTGGGTGACAAGTGAGCCGGTTCAGTCTGGTTTTTACCTGGAGAATGAAGGGCAACCCGCCCATCGGGCGACTTGGCAAGCAAAGGCGGATGATCAGGACTATGCCGGGTTCCTTGGTGGCGCGCGCAACACCATGGAAAGCGCTTGGACGCGGCCACGTGACATCTGGTTTCTTGGTTTTGTGGACGATGTCTGTGAGATCTTTCCCGATTTCTTCCTTCAGGACCGAAGCGCTGAGTCCATGATGTCCGCCATCAACACGATTTACCGTCATCACGCCGCGCGAAAGGTCCTGATATGAAAACCGTTGTCATCACGGGCGGTAACAAGGGGCTCGGATTGGCCCAAACGCGGTGTTTTCTTGACCGTGGGTTTGCTGTCCATGTGATCGCTCGATCTAAAGGGGACCTCGCTGTTTTCGATAGTGACGACCTGCATTGGTACGAGCACGATCTGAGCGCTTGGGACGATGTCAGCTATCTGGATGCAATCCAGGCGAGCTCCGGCCCAATCGACGTGCTCGTCAACAATGCGGGGGTGCATCTCAAACTGCCAGTTTGGGACGTTGAGCCGGGTGACCTCGACAAGGTTCTGGACATCAATCTCAAGGCACTTTTCGCCGCCTGCGGCCGCTTCTGCGACCTGAACAAGGAACGCGGCGGCGCCATTGTGAACATCTCATCCATGGGTGGGGTGATGGGGCTGCCCTCCGCCGCGGCCTATGTCACGACCAAAACCGCCGTCATTGGCCTTACGCGGTCCGTGGCCGTGGATGCGGCCGCGTTCGGCATTCGCTGCAATGCTGTGTGCCCCGGATTCATTGATACAGATATGACCCGCGCCGTCTTCGCCAAAGACCCGGCACGGCGGGAGAAGATTGAGTCCCGCATCCCGACCCATCGCTTTGGCACGCCTGAAAACATTGCTGATGCGGTTCATTTTCTGGCAAGCGATGCCGCCAGCTATATCAACGGTGTCGCCCTTCCAGTTGATGGCGGGTATGCGGTGGGTTTTTGAGCGATGAGCTATACCCAATCCCTGCTCACGGCAGCCAAAACGGTTGAGATCGCGGATGCCTGGATGCCACCGGCCATTGAGGAGGGGTGGGTCCGGTTGCGGCTCGCCACGGCCAGCATTTGCGGCACCGACATGCACTATTTCCGGCACTTCGCGAATGCCGGTTTTTTCCTCGATTATCCAGTGACGCTTGGTCACGAGGCCTGCGGTTATGTCCAAGACCCCAATGGCAGCGCGTTTGCGCCTGGGCAGCTTGTTGCAATCAATCCACTTATCCCTTGCGGTGTATGCGATAAGTGCGCGACCGGCGATGTGAACATGTGCCCGACAAAGCGCTTCCCGGGTTCGGCAACGACCAAGCCCCACATACATGGGTTTTTCCGCCAGTTCTTCGACTTTCCCGCGCGCTGTCTGCGGGTGGTCGCCCCATCGGTTAATCCGGACCATCTAACGTTTGCTGAGCCGCTTGCCTGCGCCATGCATTGCGTCAACCGCGCCAGCGTGAAGGCCGGCGATCGCGTCCTGATCACAGGGTGCGGTCCGATGGGTTTGCTGGCAGTGTTGGGTGCGGTGGCCAAGGGTGCCGAGGTTCATGTGACCGATATCAAACGCGCATCGGTCGATGCGGCGCTCAGCGTCGGCGCGCGCGCCGGATTTGTTGCTGGTGAAGATGACCTCAGCACACTTTCCAACGCTTATGACGTCGTGATCGAGGCCAGCGGATCGCCGCATGCCTACAATCAGGCGCTGGATGCTTGCCGCAAGCAGGGCACGATAGGCGTTCTCTCGCTGATCCAGCCCAGCCCCGTGCCGATCGATCTTCACCTCAATGCGCTGAAGGAAGTAAGCTCAGTGGGCAGAATTATTATCACGACTGAGTTCGATGAGGCCGTTGATCTTATCGTGGGCGGCGCGGTCGACTTCGACAAAATCATCGCCGGTCGTTTTGCCGTTTACCAAACGCAGGAAGCCTGCGAGTTGATGGCATCGGGCGATGCTATCGGCAAGGTGCTCATCAAACCGGAATGAGCATATGAACAGAGGTGTTATGGCTGTTGGTTCTGAGCTGACCCCCGTCAGTTACTCGAGACAATCCGCCTCCCGGCTGCCAACGTGTCTGATAAGTCGGCTGCGCTAGCGTTCGTGCATAGGTCCATTCAGACGCAAGCACACAGACGCCATCGTGATGGCTGTGCGTGCGGACCTACTGGCGGTTTGATCGCCCGTTCCCAGGCCCGACCGGTGTTGCTCAAAAACCTACTGCGACTGCTGTCCCCACCACCGAACGGATTTTGGACATCTCTCCAATTCGATACCGGATCAGAACCCCACTTTTCGACGTCTGGGAACAACGTCGTCCGGGCATCTCCTATGGTTTCAGCAGAATAGATTGCTAGATAATAATTAATATGCTATCTATAATCCTGCGAAGAAAATAGCCGACCGAAAAGGCTTGTATCCAGGGAGGAACCAAGTGAGCCGATTATTAAAAATGGCGGCGCTGACAGCCGCCGCGTCGGTGTTTGCGCTAAGTGCGCAAGCCGAGACCATGTTGATCTCTAACGATCCGGGCCCGAACCGAGGCGTTCGTGCCGAAGCTGTGAGCCATCTCAGCACCTTGATCAATGAAGCGTCGGGGGGCGCGCTGACTGTTGAGAACAATTGGGGCGGGGCCCTTTTTCAGACAACAGCTGCACTCGATTCCATGAGCACAGGCGTTGCCGATCTGGGACTTATCGTTGGACCTTACATCCAGTCTGAGCTGCCCGAATTGGCGCTGGGCGGGATTCCAATGATCAAAGCCAGCCCATGGGTCATGATGAGTGCCATGCATGAGCTGTTCACCAGCTATCAGTCGATCATGTCACGCATGGATGAGCGGAACCTCGTTTTCGTCAATTTCTACGCGCTTCCCACCGCACTTTTGGGATGCAATGCCGGGCAAGTCGCATCGGTTTCTGATGTTGATGGCGTTAAGATCAGTCGCACCAACTCGATGAGCGACCTGTTTCAGCCGCTTGGCGGCAACATGGTCAATATGCCGATCTACGAAGTGTATCAAAGCATGCAGACCGGTCTGATCGATTGCACCGTCACCTATGGCTACTTTGCCTCGGCGACCCAGCTCGATGAGCTTTTGGAGACGATCACGCCGATCGAGCTTTCCTCCAGCATCGTGTTGGCGACTGTGATGAACAAGGACGCTTTTGAGAGCTTGTCGGAAGGCGAGCAGGCTGCCGTGTTGGCTGCTGGAGCTGCTATGCCTGACTTCTACGGGGAGCATTTAGGTCGCGCTGAGGCAGCTGCTATCGATGCGATGACATCCGGAGAAGGCTCCGTCCGGCTTCAGGCCTTCAGCGAAGCTGACTACACAGCGTTTGACGAGGCGGCTCAGCCGAGCAGCGAAACCTGGTTGGCTGACGCAGAGGCAACCGGGCTTGATGGGCCTGCGATAATGGACGAGATGCTCTCGCTCATCGAAAAGTGGAACGCAATCGAAGCCACTGAAGGCGTTCCCTGGGAGCGTAGCTAAGCCAGTTCCATCTGCGGCGCCGCACTGGCGCCGCAGGCTCTGGCCGCCGGAGCTGCCCAATGTTCAAACGTATCGAATTCGTTTTTGAGACCATCGGAGCGATCTCTGTCGTCGTTTTGTGCGTGTTGATCGTTGCTATTGTGATCTGCCGCGAGTTTTTTGGATTTGGCGTGCCCGACGGCATCATTATCGTTCGAGAACTGATGGTGCTTGCTATTCTTTTTCCGCTAAGCGCGGCCACGGCAAAGCGCGCCCACGTTTCAATAGAAGTGATTGCCAACCTTTTCCCCGACGCACTCAACCGGTGGATTGCCGTTTTTGCTGCGCTGGTGGGCGTTGTTCTGGTGACGGCATTGCTCCTGGGTGGCTGGGAGCAGTTCACGAAAGCGTTCGAGAGCGGTTCGCATCACGGTGGCGATTTGTTCATCCCAAAATGGATCAGCCGCGGGGCTTTTGTGCTGGCTTTTGGGTTTGTGTTGCTGCGCATGCTGAACATTTTCTGGGTCGATTTGCGCGCCGCTGTTCTGGGCCTGCCGGCCGCCATGAACCCTTAGCGGCGCGGAGCCTGTCGTGGACGTTTCAATCATTGGCTACATCGCTTGCGCTGCGGTGATCGTGCTCTTGGCCATCCGCGTGCCGATTGCCTGGGCGATCGGCGGCGTCGCGGTGACTGCGCTATTCTTTGTCTTTTCACTGCGCACCGGTACGTTCATGCCTGATCGGGCCCTGACACGTACTCTGTCGGTCGCCTTTTCCAGCAGTTTTGCGCTCATCCACTCCTACAATCTGTCGATGATTCCGCTTTTTATCGCCCTTGGGCATGTCGCCTACAAAGCGGAGATAACCACCGAGATTTACCGGGCAGCGCGGATCTGGCTGGCACAGCTTCCTGGGGGCGTCGCCATTGCGTCGATTGCCGGTTGCGGTGGGTTTTCGGCGATCTCCGGGTCTTCAATTGCTTGTGCATCGACCATGGGGAAAATCTGTACGCCGGAAATGATCCGGCTGAACTATGATCCCAGGCTTGCCACGGCCAGTGTTGCCGCCGGCGGCACGCTGGGCTCGCTCATTCCCCCATCGATCCTTTTTATCATCTACGCGATCTTTACTGAGACCTCGATCGGCAAGCTCTTCCTCGCCGGGCTTCTGCCCGGACTGATCTCACTTATCGGTTATGCCGTTGTCGTCTATGTTTGGGTCCGTCTGTCTCCTGAAGTCGCGCCCAGAACCGATGTCCATTACACGCGCGAGGAAAAGTACGGCGCACTGCTCGGGTCGTGGCCGGCCCTCCTGCTCTTCATCATCGTGATTGGCGGTATCTATGGTGGCATCTTCACAGCCACCGAGGCCGCTGCGCTATCCCTCATGTTTGCCATCATGTTCGGGGTGGTGCGTGGGAAGATCAGGCTTCGAGATATCATCCCGCTGGTGCGTGAAGTTACAGTCACCACCACGGTGATCTTTTTCATCGCCGCTTGCGCCAAGATTTTTGTGTCGCTTATCGCGCTGACCGGTCTTTCAAACGAGCTTGTCGCTGCCATTGGCGAAACGAACATCGGCCCCTTGGGCTTTATCGTGATCGTTTGCCTGATCTATCTCGTGCTCGGCATGTTCCTTGATCCGGTCGGGATCATGGTTTTGACGCTTCCCCTGATGATACCAATGGTCGACAGCTTTGGGTTCGACCTAATCTGGTTTGGCGTCATCATCGTCAAACTCTTGGAGATCGGGCTCATAACCCCGCCGGTTGGTCTCAACGTGTTCGTTTTGGCAGCGGCGATTGAGGAGAAGGTCAGGATTGGCCAGATCTTCGCCGGCATTTGGCGCTTTCTGGTGAGCGACTTCATCGTGCTCATCCTTCTTATCGCTGTACCGGCTATTTCGCTCATCCTACCGATGTCGATGTAACGGCGATTGACCGTTGCCGGCCGGGCCTCCTTTTGCCTGCTTGCCCAAGCCCCCGATGAGCGTGCGCAAAAGCCCGACAACCTCGTCTGGGGGGCGGTCCAGGTTGTTCGTGATGTGATTTAGCTGGCGTCGCCGATCTCGACCCAGACAGACTTGGCCTTCAGATACTTCTCATAGCCGGCGCGTCCCAGATCCTTGCCGAGCCCAGACTTTTTAAAGCCGCCGAAGGGGCTGGTCATGTCGTCGCCGCGGCCCCAATGGTTCACCCAGACCGTGCCGGAATCCACCTGCCGGGCAGCTGTCAGCGCGCGATCAAGGTCGGCGGTGTAAACGGAGACGGCCAATCCATACTCAGGATGGTTGGCTTTCGCGATGCCGTCGTCAAAGTCCTCGAACGTATCGACTGTGAGCACCGGGCCGAAGATTTCCTCCTGGAACGCGATATTGTTGGGACCGACACGGTCGAGAATAGTTGGGGCATAGGCGTGCATGCTATAGTTGGTTTGGATGGTTTCTCCGCCCATCAGGCGTTCTGCCCCGTCCGACTTTGCCCGTTCAACAAGGCTGGCAATACGCTCAATCTGGGCCGCATTGATAATGGGAGGCAACGTAACCCCATCGCTCCATGTCGGTCCTGTGTTGAGCTTCTTTAAACGCTCTATCACCTTGGAAAGCAGAGCGTCTTTGCAGGCCGCGTGAACCACCAAGCGCGATCCGGCGAAGCACACCTGACCACTGTTGTAGGTCGCACCACGGGCCACAAGCTCGGCGATCTGATCGAGGTCTTTGGCATCCTCGAAAACCAGCTGGGCACCCTTGCCGCCAAGCTCCAGGCTGACAGGTTTCAGGCCGTGGGTAGCTGCATCGGCCATGATGCGCGCGCCCGTTACGGTGGACCCTGTGAAGGTTATGTAGTCGGTGTAAGGGTGTGTCACCAACGCCCTGCCTACCGCAGCGTCGCCCGGCAGCACGTTGAAGACACCGTCTGGCAGACCTGCCTCAACGCCAAGCTCGGCGATCTTGAGCGCTGAGAAGGGCGTCAGTTCAGAAGGCTTGAGGATGACCGCGTTGCCAGCGGCAAGCGCTGGGGCGAACTTCCAGGCCGACAAGATCAATGGAAAGTTCCAGGGCGCAATGGCGGCCACGACGCCGTGAGGCTCGGTCGTCACCATGGAGAGTTGCCTGCTGCCAGTGGCCGTGACAGCGCTTTCGTGGGTTTCGGCGTAGCTTGCAAACGTGCGAAGTGCTGTGGCCGCAACCTGAACGTCGCGCGTCATCGCATCGCCAAACGGGCGCGAGGATGCCAAAGCCTCCAAGGCGGCTAGCGTTTGAGCGTTGGCTTCGATGAGGTCTGCCCATCGCGCGAGCACACGCCCCCGGGCATTGGCACTTTGAAGTGCCCAACCGGAGGACCAAACTGCTTCACGCGCATGATGTGCCACGCGGTCGACATCGTCGGGTGTCGCTGTGGGATACGCAAGACTTATGCGAGTGTCAGACGGGCAAACATGCTCAAAAGCTGGACCTGAGGCAGCCTGCAACCGGCCTTGGGCGAACAGGCCCTTTGGGAGCTCAAGGGTGCGTGGATCGAAATGCATCGTCACTTTGCCTTCTCTGAAATGCTGTTCACCAGGACCGTTCGCCCGGCAATCGCTCCCTTGGCGAGATCGGTCAGTACGTCTCCGGCGGCTTCCATGGGTCGTTCTTCGATGGGAAGCTCGGGCGCGCCATGTGCCCGCACATGGGCGACATAGTCGGCCATGTCGTTCAAGCTGCCGACGTAGGATCCCACGACTGTCAGAGCCCGGATCGCGATGAGGGGCAGGGGATAGCGAAACTCCCCACCAAAGAGCCCCACCATGACCAGACTGCCACCTTTTTCCAGTGCCTGTATCGCGAGGTCAGCAGTGGTTTCGGACCCTACAAAATCGAGAGCCGCCAGAATGGGCGCTTCCGCGATCTCTTTGAGGCCGGCGATATCTGTGCTGGTAGGGTCCACCGCGACAGCGGCCCCGGCTTTCATCGCCAGGGTGCGTTTGTCTGCGTCGATGTCCAGAGCGACCAACTGGTTCCATCCCATCTGCCGGGCGAGCGCGATGACCGTTTGGCCCAGTCCGCCTGCCCCGATGATGAGTATCGCGGCGTCCTTTGGCAGGTTGGCGATCTTCCCAAGAGCGCCGAAGCTTGTGAGTCCTGAGCACCCCAGAAGAGCTGCACTTGCCGGATCAAGGCCGCCGATATCGAAGAGATAACGCGGATGAGGAACGACCACGTGGCTGGCATAGCCGCCCGGTGCGAAGATCCCGAGAAACCGGGCATCGGAACAAAGATGGTCTTCACCGGCCTGGCAGCGAAAGCAGCTGCCGCACCCAACCCAGGGATAAACGGCAATTGCCTTGTCAGGCACGGCATCGGCATCTGGGCCGGCAGCGACGACACGGCCGACAATCTCATGACCAAGCGTAAGCGGCGGATGCACGCCGCGGTCCTCAAAACGGAGTTCTTTGCCGTCTCCGATCTCGTAGCCACCGTGATGCACGTGAAGGTCTGTGTGGCAAACGCCGCAATGCGATACTTTGACGACAACCTCGGTTCCTGTGGGATCCGGCAGGTCGCGTGGGACAGCTCTTATTGGCCCTCCAAACTCCGCAGCCTCATAGCGCGTCGTGGTGATCATGACCCGCCTCGGTCCTGTTTCGCGCTGTCTCCCGTCGTCGGCCCCAAAAACCGGGGGGAAGGCGCCGGTTGTGGGCCAGTTGGCGTATCGATGTTGAGTTTGCGTGCCTTCATGTGCGGATGATTTAGGGCCTCCAACGGGTCGAGCACCGGCGTCACGCAGCAGTCGACGCCATCGAAGACGTCGCACCATTCATCGCGAGTTTTGGTCAGAAAATGCTTTTCAAGGGTGGCGTTGACGTCCGCGCGCGGTTCAAGCGAAAGCAGGCGCTTCAGTTCCGCGCCTTCAAAACCCATGGCTTGAAGGAGGGCGCTGAAGAATTTCGGCTCCAATGCGCCGACGCTTATCCACCTGCCATCCGAACATGTGTAGACGCGGTAATTGGGCGCGGAGCCGTCAAGCCTGTTGGCTGCGCGCTCATATTGCCATCGGCCACGGGCAATCTGACCGCGAACAAAACCCATCATTGTGTTTGTGCCATCGAAAATCGCTGCATCGACAACTTCGCCCAGGCCCGTTTCGTGGGCCTTATGAAGAGCGGCCAGAAGGCCGATCACCAGAAAGCTTGCGCCAGCACCAAAGTCTCCGAGAAGATTAAGTGGCGGTTGGGGTGGGCGGTCCGCTTCGCCCATGCTCCACAGCGCGCCGGTGAGGGCGATATAGTTGATGTCGTGGCCGGCTGTGTGGGCCAGCGGACCATCCTGGCCCCACCCAGTCATGCGTCCGTAGACCAGCGCCGGGTTGACGCTGTGGCAGTCCCGTGGGCCCAGCCACAGACGCTCCATAACCCCGGGGCGAAACCCTTCGATAAGGATGTCCGACTCCGCGACGTGTCTGAGAGCAGTGGAACGGCCATCGTCGGACTTCAGGTCGAGGTGAAGTGTTTCACGACCGCGGGTCAGGACATCTGCGCCAGGCGGTGCATCATCTGCGTCGGGACGAGCGATGCGGGTTATGTGGGCGCCCATGTCGGACAACATCATAGCGGCGAACGGGGCCGGACCCATTCCCGCGAACTCCACCACGCGGATGCCGGCGAGCGGGCTCATGCCTTACCCTATCTCGGCGCGGCCGTGGTCCAGCGTCACCACCCCACGGTCAGCAACGGTCGCACGGAACGAGATAACGTCGCCAATGCGCCACATATCAACGCGCATGGTTTCTCCCGGATAGACGGGCTTTGAAAAGCGTAGCTTGATCGATCGCAGGCGGCTTGGATCGTAGTCGCAATAGCTCGCCAGGATCGCGCGCGTCGCGATGCCGAAAGAGCAAAGGCCATGCAGGATGGGGCGATCAAAGCCAGCGGCGGCTGCCATGTCCGGGTCGACATGGATCGGGTTGGGGTCACCGGAAAGGCGATAGAAGAGAGCTGACCGCGGATCGGTGTGGGTCTCAAAGGTCCTTTCAGGGCGACCATCAGGGATCGCATGAGGCGGCGGTTGTGGGCCGAAATCACCGCCGCACCCGCCGTTTCCCCGCGCGAAGTTAACCACACGCACCGTCGCTAGGTCTCCCTCCTGATCTTGAATGACCCGTTCCAAATAGATGAGCGCGCCCTTGCCGGCGCCCTTGTCGATGATCCGGTCCACCCGGGTCTTTGCATAGACAACGGCTTCTGGGAACAAGGGACGGTGAAAGATAATCTCCTGCTCCGCGTGTAAGAAACGACGCCAATCAATGCCAACGTCAGGATCGCGAGCCCAGAATCCGGGACTTGCCAGCACCGCCGCCATAGACGGGACGACCATGAGATCGGGCTCTTCGAATACGATGGGGAGTTCGGCCCGATTCGTTGGATTTTCGGCATAGCCGATACGAAGGGCTTAGAGGATGCAGTCCTTGGTGCCATAGTTCTGAACGACATCTGGAAATCTATAGTTCTCCAGTCTCTGCCGAAATGAATCGTGGGTGTCGATAACGGCCATCAAACCGGTTCCCACCCAAAGACGTCGTTGGAGCGTTCAAGCGGCGTCAATGCGCCCTCCATCGCCGGAAAGGCTGTGGCGAGGATTGTCTGTGGCGACCAGCCATCCGGGTTTGCCAATGAGCGAACGGGGCGCGGTTGGCTCATAAGGTGGATCTCATTTCCGCGGCATACGAAGATCTGACCGGAAATGTGCTGCGCATTGGGTGCGGCAAGGGCCACGACCAGGTTGGCAATCTTGGCCGGAGTCGTCCTTTTGAAACGTCCGACGCGCGCCTTTTCCTCCTCGGTCTCGGTCGGAATGACGCCAATCAGGCGGCTCCAAGCCTGCGGAGCAATGACATTCGACGTGACATTGAAACGCTCCATATCAAGGGCGATAGCGCGCGACAGGCCGGCAACACCGAGCTTGGCGGCGATGTAGTTGGCCTGTCCAAAATTGCCGATAAGCCCGGAATTGGATGTCATATGGATCATCCGGCCCGACTGTTGGGCACGGAACATGGGTGCAGCCGCACGGGCAAGATTGAAAGAGCCCTTTAGGTGGACCGCCATCACTGCGTCCCAGTCGTCTTCGCTCATTTTATGGAAGATGACATCTCGCAGGATGCCGGCATTGTTGACAATGATGTCGAGGCGTCCAAACCGCTCGATCGCCTGTTCCACCATGGCTTCGGCGTTAGCATAATCGGTGATGCTGGTGGCATTGGAGACGGCCTGTCCGTCCGATGCCTCGATCTCTTCGACGACGGCCGAGGCGGGTCCTGCATCGTTGCCACCGCCATCTGAGGTGCCGCCGAGATCGTTCACCACGACTGAAGCACCATTGGACGCCAGGAGAAGAGCGATATCGCGTCCGACACCGCGCCCGGAGCCCGTGACAATTGCCACCTTGCCCTCCAGCAGGGGGGCGTTGAATGAGCGGTAATCGTACAAGAAAGGTACCTCTACACGTGACTTCTGTAGTGTCGTTCTGACCGAAAGATAAATAGTACACTTGCAAATAGATAGCAAGCGAATTAAATCGCTAGCGACGGACTTTTAGAGGGTTTCATGTCTGCACTTCTGGAAAGCCAGCACGGCGATGTTCTGATGCTAACGCTCAATCGGCCGGCTGCGCGCAATGCCCTGACGGCTGAGATGAAAGCCGAGCTTATTGCGGTGCTCGAGCGGGAGTCGCAAAAGCCTGATCATAGGGCCTTGCTGATTAAAGGCGCTGGCGGTGCATTCTGTTCGGGGGCAGATGCACGGCCCGATGAGATCCTGTCGCGCCGGGGCACGATTGCCGCTGAGATCAAGTCCGGCATGAATCGAATTGTGACGTTGATGGCCGGGCTGCCTTATCCGGTCGTGGCTGCGGTGCAGGGCCCAGCGGCCGGGGCGGGCACGGGTCTGGCGCTCGCCGCTGACTTAATGGTTGTTGCGCGTTCTGCCCGGCTGCACGTCAATTTCACCAAGATTGGTGCGCTGCCCGACGCTGGCACTGTGGCGGAGCTCACACATCGTGTCGGAACGGCAAGAGCATCGTCATTGGCGCTGCTTGGAGGCGTTATCGAGGCTCATCAAGCGATGGAATGGGGGCTCGCGACCAAGCTTTTGTCCGAGGACAAGTTTGAGGACAAGGCACTGGCATTCGTTGCTGAAATCGCAGCCGGTCCGACGCGAGCGCTTGGGCTGACCAAGAGGCTTTTGGCATCGGCGCGATTGAACTCCATGGCGGCCCATTTGGCGCTTGAGGCCGATCTGCAGGCGGAGGCCTTTGCCTCGCTGGACTTCGAAGAAGGTGTGCGGGCGCGTGCCGAAAAGCGCACGCCGCGTTTCACCGGCAAGTAGAGAGGCTCGGTTGTGACTGGAGATGTCTTTTTGGCCGGCCAGCGCTATGCCGCCTCGTCGCTGAGGCTAGATGCCGCGCGTGCAGCCTCCGGCTTGGTGGATTTGGGAGCAACTGACAACCGCGTTGCGCTCTTTCTTCGCAACGATGTGACCTTCCTCGTGGCCAGTGAGGCGGCCCGGCTTGCCGGAGCGACGGCACTGCCAGTTAACTGGCACCTGAAGGCCGATGATGTCGCCTATATTCTCGAAGACAGCAAAACCGACATCATCATCGCGCATGCCGACCTTTGGCGCGGCGTGGCTGAGCAGTTGCCGGGCGCTTTGCGCGACCAGTTGACGGTGTTCTTGGTGCCGACTCCGGACGCCATTTGTGCCGCCTACCAAGTGGATCCGGCTATGGCTGATGTGCCGTCGGGTATCCGTGATTGGAACGCTTTCGTGCTCGACAATTTCCCCATCGCTGAGCCACGTACGACTAACCGTTATCCGCTGCTCTACACATCGGGGACGACCGGCCGTCCCAAGGGCGTGCAACGCCTCGACGCAAGACGTCCCGAACCTGTTGCTTATGACGCATTTTTTGAGCCGGGTATGCGCACGCATTTGGCCACGCCGTTTTATCACTCGGCGCCCAATCGGTTTCTGCAAGGCACCTTTGAGATGGGCGGCACGCTGGTCTTGCCCGTGAGGTTCAATGCCGAGCAAATGCTGAAGGAAATCGAAAAGTACCGCATCACCACGAGTTTCATGGTGCCAGCCATGCTTCAGCGCTTTGCCAGATTGCCAGACAACATTCGAGCGGCGTACGACCTTTCCAGTTTGCGCCATGTTGTTATTGCCGGTGCGCCATGCCCAGCTGAGCTGAAAGCATCCATCATCGATTGGTGGGGGCCGGTGATCTACGAATATTACGGATCGACGGAAACGAGCGCGTTGACCTTCGCCTCCAGTGCCGAGGCTCTAGCAAGGCCAGGTACGGTCGGCCGGGCTGTCGCAACAGCACATGTCGACGTTCTGGAAGAGTCAGGCGCGCCTTGCGCCACCGGTGTTAGCGGCGAAATCTACGGACGTCGGCAGGACATTCCAGACTTCACCTATCTCAACAAGCCCGAGGCTCGCGCCAAGGCAGGTGCCGGCGACCTGGTTAGCGTCGGAGACATTGGGTACCTGGATGAAGACGGTTTTCTCTTTCTGAGCGACCGCAAGACCGATATGATTATCTCCAACGGGGTCAATATCTACCCGGCACAGGTGGAGGCCGCGCTTCTCGTCCACGACTGCGTTGCAGACTGCGCGGTCTTTGGCATTCCCGATTCTTCAGCAGGAGAGGCTGTTGCCGCCATTGTACAGTCCGCTGACGGCCAGCAGTTGGATCCCCACGAACTCGCTGGTTTCCTTGAAACGAAACTTGCTTCTTTCATGGTGCCAAAGTTCATCGAACAACGGCAAGATTTCCCGCGCGACGCAGCCGGCAAGATCAAAAAGCGAGACCTGCGCGCGCCCTTCTGGGAGGGGGCGAAGCGCGCGATTTAGTCTGGATCAAGAGGCTCTAGGCGGACCCATCCAAGGACGGCATGTCGCCATCCAGCGCTTCATTCAAGTTGCCGCGCACCCGCCGCATGAGCGACAAAAGCTGATCCACTTCATCCTCGCGCATGCCTTCGAACGACATGGCGTTCACCTGAGCGGCAGCTTCTGACAGAACGTGCTTCTTTGACATCGCTGACGGCTTAAGGAACACGCGCTTTGAACGACGGTCGGCTTCGTCTGCGCGGCGTTCGACCCATTCGGCGGCTTCCAGCCGATCGACCATGCCGCTCACGGCTACCGTGCCGATACTGAGCAGGCGCGCCAACTCGATCTGTGTCCTGCCGTCTTCCCGCAGAAGCCAGTTCAACAGGTACACCTGTGCTGACGTAAGACCGTGAGGGGCCAGGAGCGCATCAAGCAGTTTGATGCGCTGGCGCGCAACGTGTTGAAAGATGAGACCGGCTTCGTTTTCGACCCGGCTATCTTCAGTGGGAAGCAGAGCCGCAATTTGGGCCATCATCTATCCTTCAAGAACGCTTCTGGGTATCGAACGCAGCAGCGAAAATAAATTGCATGCAGATAATACACATGCTAACTTATTTTCGTCAACGTATTGTAATTCCGTCGGTTCATCATTGTCACTCGCGTCAGAAAAACAAGGCCCTCGCGCTCTTATCGTGCCCGAAGCGACGGAGTTCTTGGAGGGCGCAAGGGCAGGGGAGCTTCGGGTTCCCTCCTGTAAGGCGTGCAACCTGACATTCTTTCCGCCACGGCCGTTTTGTCCTGCCTGCGGAAGCCGAGATGTCGAACATATTCGGGCATCGGGGCGTGGAACGCTCTACAGCTATATCATATGTCATATGCCATCGCCCGGGTTTGAGCCGCCGTTCACCATTGCCGTGGTCGAACTGGAAGAAGGGCCGCGCCTGATGGCCAATATCGTGGAATGCGAACCGGCACCTGAGGCCCTCACGCTAGATATGGCGCTTGAGGTTGTTTTTGAGGAACGCGGCGGCGTCACTTTGCCATGTTTCAGGCCGGCCACGCCATGACGCCGAACAGCATAGCCATTGTCGGCGCGGCTGAAAGCAACCGCATGGGCAAGGTTCCAGACATGGGCCAGGTCCAGCTGCACGCCGACGCTGCGCTTAACGCCCTTGAGGATTGTGGACTTGGGAAAAGCGCCATCGATGGGCTGGCCACGGCAGGTCACGATGCGGCGGAAATCTCTCACTATCTTGGGCTTGATCCCAGTTGGACCGATGGGACGTCTGTCGGTGGATGCTCGTTTATCACCCATATTCGCCACGCGGCAGCCGCGATTGAGGCAGGTCTTTGCACGACTGTACTGATCACCCATGGGGAAAGTGGGCGAAGTGGTCATCGAACGCATCGGCCGATCTTTCCTTCTCAGTTCAGCCTGCAGTTCGAGGTGCCCTACGGTGCGACCGTCCCGCCAACAAAGTTCACGCTTCCAGCGCTGCGCTTCATGAAAGAGTGCGATGTCACCGAGGAGCAACTCGCCATGGTGGCTGTCGTTCAGCGCGAATGGGCAGGCATGCATCCCCGTGCCACGGCGCGTGACCCGATCACCGTGGATGATGTGCTGGGATCACGCATGGTGGCCTATCCGTTCCGCAAGCTTCTGTGCTGCCTGGTATCGGATGGCGGTGGTGCGCTGATCCTCACCAAGGCCGAACGCGCCGGCGACTTTCCAACCAAACCGGTCTACGTTCGCGGCACAGGAGAGGCGGTTGAATCCCCAGCCATCACCTGGATGGAAGATTTCACGACATCACGGGCGTTCCGTGCGTCTGGAAAGATGGCGTTTGAAGAAGCTGGGATCACACATGATGATGTCGATCATCTCATGATCTACGATGCGTTTGCCCATGTTCCGCTCTACGGTCTGCAAGACCTTGGTTTTGTTGAGCGGGGCGAGGCCGGAACCTTTATTGCCGAGGGCAACACACGGCCCGGCGGTAAGTTGCCGATGAACACGAACGGAGGAGGCCTCTCTTACATGCACTCAGGAATGTACGGCATGTACGCGCTCCAAGAGGGCGTGCGCCAAATGCGCGGTATCTCACCGGCGCAAGTTGAAGGCGCCGAAATCTCAGTGGTGCATGGCGTGGGCGGCATGTTCTCAGCCGCAGCGACCGTGGTGTTGACCAATGTTACCTGACGCTCCGTTCTACGATGGTACGGGCAAGACAGTGCTCGTTTCCGGCGGGACGAGTGGCATCAATCTCGGTATTGCTCGAGGTTTCGCGCAATCTGGAGCATGCGTTTATGTCCTCTCGCGCTCTGCCGACAAGGTCACCGACGCCGTTGCGGAACTGATCGAACTGGGCCCTGATGCAGCGGGCATGCCAGCTGACGTGCGCAAGGTTGATGAGATAGAGGCTGCCTTCGCCGATTGCGTCGAACGTTTTGGGGCCATCGATGTTGTGGTCTCAGGCGCAGCAGGGAACTTTCCAGCCAAAGCGCAAGACATCAGCTCGAACGGCTTCCGTGCTGTCCTGGAGATTGATGTGCTTGGCACCCACCACGTAATGCTCGCAAGCTACAAACATATGAGGCGGCCCGGCGTCATCCTGAACATTACGGCCGCTGCTGCCTCCCGCGCGATGATCGGGCAGGCCCACGTCTGCGCAGCCAAGGCCGGTGTCGACCAGATCACACGGACTTTGGCTTTGGAATGGGGCCCAGAGGGCATTCGCGTGAACTCCGTTCTACCCGGACCGATAGAAGACACCGAAGGCTTCGCGCGTCTGGCCCCAACACCCGAAATCAAAGCCCAACGGCTCGCCAGTGTTCCTCTACGCCGTGCTGCCCGGAGTGCGGAAGTGGCTGATCTATGTCTATTCCTTGCGTCCGAGCGTGCCAGCTACATCACTGGCGCCGTCGTGCCAATTGATGGAGGGGCGACACTCAGTGTGCCGGCCGATCTGTTGGCAAGCGCATTGGGATAGGGTGCGCCGGACTTTGACTTGGAATTGCTGAATGCCTGAGTGCGACGCGCTTATCGAGTCTCTTTCGTGTTGGCGAAAGCTAATCTGGCATCGGAACAGAGATCCAAATGCTCCTGCCCGACCCAGACCAGGTCAGTTGGCCCCCTGTCGCAACTTCTGGCGGAAAACATGGGGCCTATGGGCTGGATCAGTAAATCGTGCCCAGTCGCCCGGCCATGGCTTCGAACGTCAGTTGCTTGGCATGCATTGCGTCATTGCGACGGCAAGACAGGTAGGCTGCCGCTAACAGCGGTCCCAGCCAGCTATCCAGTCGTGCAGACACATCATCGGTAAGGAGATCGTCCATCGATGATGGGAGGTGCTCTAAGCCCAAGGCTGAACGGGTTTCGGGATCGAGGGTGGCTGGGTCGTGGTCTACGCTCTTTGGCGATTGTAGACCGGCTTGAATGCCACCGAGGCCAGCACGAATGAGGGCCGTCAGCATCAGATAAACGTTGGCTGTCGCATCGCTCGTTCGGAACTCCATCGACGCGGCGGGGTAAGTTCCGCCAGCATCCGGTTGGCGCGGCACAATCCGCACCATCGCCTCACGGTTACGCAGCCCGGCGCAGATATAGGCTCCGACCCAGGATTGGGGCTTGTAACGTGCAAACGAGTTAGGCGAAGTCGTCGATAGCAGCGTCAGAGGCCGAGCGGCTTCCAAGATAGCGGCCAAAAAAGCGCCAGCATGGTCTTCGACCCACTCGTCGCGCACGGTGACGTTTTCCGCACCGCGCCACAAGGAAAAGTGGACGTGAACGCCATTGCCCACTTGGTCACTGGCCGGCTTGGGCAAGAAACTGGCGTGAAGTCCCAGATCAGCGGCCGCATGTCGGATTGCCTCGAGCGTAAGCACTGTGCGGTCTGCCGCTTCAAGCGGATCGGCAGGCTGGCCAGCGATCTCATATTGGCCCGGACCATACTCGGCGACGAACTGGTCGAGCGTAAAGCCGGCTTGGTCGAGAATAGCAAGAACACGTTCAGCCAAGGGCGCGCCGATGCGGCCTGCCGAAGGCGAAAACGCGATGTGGTCGACCGTGTTCAAACCACGAACGGTGAACTCGTGCTCAAAGGCGACCTTAAGGGTCAAACCAGTCGCGGCTTTTAGGTCTTCGACCGCTGCTTTCAGGGCTGTCCGAGGACAACATGCCCAAGGCGAACCGTCGCTCTGTGCAAACTCGCAAAGCGTGACGTCGTAGGCCAGACCTTCATCGTTCGTCAGTGTGATGGCAGCGTCACGGACTGGCATCAGCCGAATTTCGCCTATCGGACCAAAAGGATTGTCCGGAGGAAGAGTGTTGAGCGCTCCGATGGTGATGTTCGCAGGCACCCAGGGAAGCCCGCCGCTGAGTGCTGTCTCGCGCCGTGCCGACGGCACTGATCGCCCGCGGACAATGCCATTGAGCTCTTGATTGCCAATGAAACAGAAATGCTCACCCATCACGTCACCATGTCTTGTGTCTGCGCCGCATCAATGTCCGCGAGTGCAGCCGATAGCGCTACGGACAGACGATCGGCCCATTCGGCACAGGCTGCCTCGTCGGCGAGCAGATCCTGCCGGACTTCTAGCTCAACGGAAAGAATACCGCGCGCCTCACCATGCACTGGGATTGCATAATCCAACTCGTCCGACACGCGATAAGGCTCATTGTTTCCCACGATAAGGCCCGGCTCGGCGTCGAGATGCTCCATAAGCGGATGGGCGAGCCGTCCATCGCGGTTCCACAACACGCCGACATGCCACGGTCTGGGTGCTGGAAAATCCCCATGATGCGGCGTGAAACTGTGAAGCGCCACAAGCACAGTGCGTTGTCCGGCCTGGTCGCGTCGATCAAGCTCTTGGATAAAGCTGGCATGGTAGACATCGAAGATCTCACGGATGCGGGCGGCTCGCGCTTCAGGTGCTAAATTGAAGTTGCCCGGTATCCTTGTACCGTCGCTTAGCTCAGGCACAGCATCCATCTGGTGTGGCGGTCGGTTGCAGTCGATAACGAGCCGAGAATAAGGCTGAAAGAGGAACGAAGCGTTCAGCCTGTCTGCCATCAGGCGACCGAGCGTGTTCACCCCAATGTCGATAGCAATGTGCTGGTTGAGCTGTTCGGGCGACAGGCCCAAACCATCCAATGCGCTCGGAACAAGATCGCCGGCGTGGTCACCGGTCAACAAAAAAGGGCTTTCGGCCCCGCCATTGTAGATCGAATAGGGAGCAGGCTCGTCCGCCCGTAGGACTGTGATCACAGAAAACCCCGCCATTTTGCCTAAGTCGCAGGCAATTGCCTCATGAATATTCATTTTTATATTTTTCAAAATTAGTGCATAAAGAAAATACATTGACAAGACGAAAAAATGGCGTTTGCCTTGCGAAAAGCCACGCGAGGACCGATGTCGCTGACCGTTCAATCGCCTTTCAAACCATTTGTTGATGCGCTGCTTCTGGCGGCGTTGGTGGTTGCTGGCATCGGACTGTTGGCAGCCGTGTTGGGCTTGCCGGGCGGTCGGATCGCGACCTTCTTTGCCGTGAACGTGTGTGCCGTTCTGGCATTTCAGGTTTTCAGCGGAAACTCGGGCGTGGTCTCGTTTGGCCATACGGCCTTTATGGGCGTTGCAGCGTATGTCTCGGCGTGGATCACCATGCCGCCTACGATGTTGAACCTGAACTTACCCAACCTGCCTGATGTTTTGGGTGGCTATGAGTTGGCTTTGCCGGGCGCTTTGGCAGTTGTCGTCATCGTAGCCGCGGTCATGGCCTTGATTTCAGGGCTTGGCATATCTCGCCTTAATGGCGCGTCCGGTGCGATCGCGACGCTTGGTTTCGTAATCATCGTCTATTCGGTTTTGGCTGCCGCGGTTGATTTCACGCGCGGCAACCAGGCGTTTTTCGGCGTGCCGCGTTTCACCGACATCTACGTTGCCACAGGTGCTGCCTGCTTCTTTATCATCGCCGCCCGGCTGTTCCGCGAAAGCCGCTATGGGCTGATGATGCGGGCCGTGCGCGACGATGAAGCCGCAGCCTCAGCGCTCGGGGTCTGGCCCTATCAGGTTCGGCTGATCACATGGGTGGTATCGGGCGTATTGGCTGGCCTGGCTGGCGCGCTCTACGGCCATATGCTCGGCGCATTCAGTCCTCGCGATTTTTATCTTGCAACCACATTCGGTTTTGTCGCCATGCTCATCCTTGGCGGTATGGGCACAGTGACGGGCGCCGTTGGCGGTGTTGTTTTGGTCATGGCGATCCGCGAGATTCTGCAGCGCTTTGAAGGCGGAGCCGTGATCGCCGGCGTCGAGCTGCCCGACCTGTTTGGACTTCAGGTCCTTGGCGTCAGCTTCGCGATGCTAGCCGTGCTCAAGTACCGGCGCGACGGGCTTATGGGCCGCCAGGAGTTGGCTGAGCGTATGCCATGGCCGCCGCGCGTCTCGGTGGACCCGGCACCGGCACAAGTTGGTGGGCAAAGCACTGCTCCGGTCCTGCGCATAAAGAACGTTGGCAAAACGTTCGCTGGTCTGGTCGCCTTAGATGATGTGTCGTTTACCGTGCCCGTTGGTCAGGTCACCGGCCTTATTGGCCCAAACGGTGCTGGCAAGTCGACGCTCGTCAACGCCATCGGAGGTGCCTCTCAAGCGACATCGGGTGGGGTCTGGCTTGGTGAGGCGCAGATCGACAACGCTCCATCCTATCGTGTCTCAGGTCTTGGCGTCGGTCGAACGTTCCAAAACATCCGGTTGTTTTCCAATCTGACGGTTGAGGAAAATGTTGTTGTCGCCGGTCTAGCCCGGGGACTTTCGATGAAGCGTGCGCGCGAGGTTGCGGCGCGCGAGCTTTCGCTCATGGGCATTTTTGAAGAGGCAACCCGCCGTTCCGGTGATTTGTCCTATGGCGCGCGGCGCCGTTTGGAGATCGCCCGCGCTTTAGCTCAGGCACCGTCCTTCCTCATGCTCGACGAACCTGCTGCAGGCATGAACCCTGCTGAAACCGCCGATCTGGGCGCACGCCTGCGTGACATCGCAGAAACGCGCGGGATCGGCCTTCTTCTCATCGACCACGACCTCACCTTCGTGATGGAGCTTTGCCACCGCGTGGTCGTTCTGAACCGTGGGATTCTCATCGCAGATGGAACCCCGGAAGAGGTCCAACGGGACCCAGCCGTTATCGAGTCTTACCTCGGTACGCGCGCTTCGCAGGCCGGGCTTCAAGTAGCCCAGTCTTCTAACGTTATTTGAAAGCAAGAGGGGAAGTCATGAAGCACTATCTAGGAACCACGGCGCTCGCAGCCTTATTGGCCGCCAGCGTTCCACTCGCGGCTCACGCCGATGATGAGTATGTCATCGGCGTTGCGGTCGCTAACTCAGGCGGCCTTGCTCCGTTCAGCCAACCATCGTTCGATGGGTTCAGCTACTGCGTTGACCAGTTGAACGAAGAAGGCGGAATTGCTGGCCAGTACCCAATCCGGCTGGAGGTGCGCGACACCCGCTCCGACATTGCAGAAGCGGTGAAGTTCGCTCAGGAGTTCGTCGATCTTGGCGTGAACTTCATTGTGGCACCGCCCGATGGCGATCCGACCATGGCTATGGGCCAAATTACTAGCCCTGCTCAGATCCCGACGATGACATTTGCCGGCACCGCACCAATCCTTACCTCCGCTGGGGACTATGTGTTCGGCAGCTATCCAGCTGACAATCAGCAAGCTGCGGTGTTGGGCGCCTACGCTGCCGAACTGGGTTACGAAAGCACTTGGATTCTGACCTCGCCAGACGCCGCCTACACGCAGTTTGGACCGCGCTACTTTGCGGCGGCCTTTGAGGCTAACGGCGGCACGCTGCTTGGAGAAGGTTCCTTCAGTATGGGCCAGCCGGATTTCTCGGCAATCGTCACGACCATTCAGAGCCTTGATCCACAGCCGGACGTTATCATGACATCGGCCTGGGAGCCGGACTTCCCCGCCTTCATTCGTGCCCTGCGCGGCGCTGGTGTGGACATTCCTGTAATGGGCGCCGATGTGCTTGATACACCGACGGTTCGAGGTCTGGGCGATGTGGTTGAGGGCATCGTGCACACCTCTGGCGGCTACGCTGCCGAGGGCAGTGACCACGCCGAGTTCAACGCTGCATTCGAGGCCGCGACTGGAACCGTTGCGGACACGAACTATGTCGTGAATGGCTGTGATATTCTCGGCATGATCGATGCCGCCGTGCAGGCTGCCGGAAGCACTGACTCCGCTGACGTCGGCATGGCACTCGCCAACCTCAGTGAAACGTCCGGCATCATGTCGAGCTTCACCTTTGAAGGTACCAATCGCATGCCCATGCGCGAGGTTGTCTTGGCTCGCATTGAGGGTGGGGAGAAAATCTTCATCCGTCGGCAGCTTGCCGACCCAGAGACGATGCCGGCCCCCTGAGCCATGTTGGATGTCACCAGCCTTCAGGTGCGTTACGGGGCGATTGAGGCCGTTCGCGGCCTCGACCTGAGCGTCGGGAAGGGCGAGATTGTCGCTCTTCTCGGTGCCAATGGGGCCGGAAAGTCGTCGACCCTTGCGGCGATTTCCGGTCTGGCTGCCTGGGCAGGTGACATCCATTTTGAAACCAAAAGTCTGAAAGGGCAGTCGCCTGAGGCGATTACCCGTTCAGGCATAGGCCTCGTGCCAGAAGGCCGGCGGATTTTTGCCGGCCTCACGGTTTCTGAAAATCTGTTGCTGGGCGGGGCGGTGCACGCTCCGCCGGTTGAGTTGCGCCGACGGGCGGCCAGAATGCAGGAACGGTTTCCCATTCTCGCTGAGCGCCGCGATCAGAAGGCTGGGCTCATGTCTGGCGGGGAACAGCAAATGCTAGCGATCGCCCGCGCGCTGATGGCTGAGCCCAAACTTCTCTTGATGGACGAGCCCTCACTGGGTCTGGCTCCGCAGGTTGTGGAAGGCGTGTTCGATTTGATCGCCTCGCTGCGTGATGAAGGGATTACGATCCTGCTGGTTGAGCAAAATGTGCCGATGTCGCTCGACATTGCCGATCATGCGCTCGTGCTTGCGCAAGGACGCGCGTCCGTGCGTGGCACCACATATGAAGTAGCCAAGTCGGATGCCGTCCAAGGCGCCTATCTGGGTCATTAGAGGGGCAGCAAAACGATGGACGTCTTTATCCAGCAGACCATCAACGCACTCAGCCTTGGCGGCATCTATGCGCTGCTGGCGCTTGGTTTGGCAGTTGTATTTTCCATCGTTCGGCTCATCAACTTTGCCCATGGCGAGGTGATGACGGTGACTGGATACGGGATCTGGTTCATCCTTTTAAGTGGTTTTCCAGTAGGCCTTGCCATCGCTTTCGGCGTCCTTGCCGCCATTGCTGCATCCATGACCATGGAACGGGTCGCGTTCCGCCAAATGCGCGGCGCCGACGTAACAACGCTGCTGATCACCTCCTTTGCGGTGAGTCAGATCATCCAGGTGCTTTTTCAGACCGGCATCTCGGCACGGCCGGTGGCCGTCATCCTGCCTGACTGGCTGACGGACAGCATCATGATTGGACCGGTACGCGTCGGCATGGTGTCGGTGCTTTCCATTGCTGTCGTCATCGTCTCATTGGTGGTCCTGAGGTTGGTTTTGACCCGTTCGGTGACCGGTATCGCGATGCGTGCGGCGGCCGAAGACTTTGCCGTGGTCCGGTTGATGGGGATCTCAGCGAACAGGATCATCGCCACAGCATTTGCAATTTCGGGTGCGCTGGCCGGCATCGCGGCAGTTTTGTGGGTCGCAACGCGTGGGTCTGTCGATCCGCTGATGGGAGCTATCCCGGTGCTGAAAGCTTTCATTGCGACTGTAGTCGGCGGGCTTGGGTCATTGGGGGGAGCGGTCGTCGGTGGCTTCGTGCTTGGGATCGTGGAGGTCTATCTCCAAGCATTCTTGCCAGAGAGCATCTTGCCTTACCGCGATGCGATAGCGCTTTCGATCATTGTTGGGATATTGGTCCTGCGGCCGGACGGGCTTCTGCCCGGCGTTAGCACCAACCGAAGCTGACGACGCCGTCTGGCGCCGCTCAGATTGGAGGAAAGACATCCCTTGATTGTTCGCAAGCTCATCGATTCAAAGTTCAACCAGCTCTCGGCCAGCGAGCGGCGGATCGCCAAGGTTATCACAGAGCGCTATCCGATCTCAGCGCTTGGCGGCATTGAAGACATCGCCAAACGCGCCGAGGTTAGCCCGCCGACTGTGACGCGATTTGCCAAGCGGCTAGGGTTCGATCGCTTCAACGATTTTCAACGTGCGATCCGCAATGAAGTGCAGGACAGTGAGTCCTCTCCGCTTGCCTTGTTTGATCGCTACCATCAACGCGGCGCGGACGAGGGCATCCTCGCGGACTTGGCCGCGTCGGTTGCTCGCCTGGAGGATGATCCGGCCGCCACGGCCATTACCCAAGCTGTCGAAATCATAGCAGCAACGCGCGGCCGCATTTACTGCATCGGTGGCCGGTGGAGTTCGGTCGCGGCCCAGTATCTGGCGTTTCAGCTTGCGACGATGCGCGGTGAAGTCCATGCGCTCATGCCCCAAGCCTCCGGCCTTTGGGTCGATCGGCTTTGTGATGTCAAGCGAAGCGACGTCCTGTTTCTGTACGATTTTCGGCGCTACCAGGACGAGATGTTCGCGGTCGCTGAGATCGTTCGAGCGCGTGGCGCGAAGATTGTACTGGTGACCGACGTGGATTTGTCGCCGGTCTGCGAGTTGGCCGAGGTCACCTTGCCGGTGGCCGTGGCGACGACCTCTCCACTCGACACCTTGGCGCCCGCGATTGCGGCGACGGATGCCGTCCTCGCATCGCTCGTCGATGTCTACAAAGAACAATCCTCAGCTCGAATGAAACTCCTGGAAGAGGTGCGGCACAAGACTGGTGCTGGCGCCAACCTCGACCCGTTGCGCTGGCCAAAATGACACGCGGCGCATCCGCGCCAACAGAAAGGGAAACCGTGATGCTAATGCCGATTCCAACCGTCGATGCCGCCGATGGAGCCTATCGCGAGCGACCTGTTGAGTTGGCCAAGACCGCGCTGCTGTCGGTCGATATGCAGAATGCAGAGTGGACGGCTGAACGCCAAGACGCCGCAGCCGACTCTTCTTCGCCGGAGGCCAAGGAGCGCTACTTTCTCGAGCGTGTCGGTGATGTGCTGATACCGAACCAGCAGCGGTTGCAAACGGCTGCACGAGCGGCTGGGATCGAGGTGATCTACACCACCATCGAAGCCTACACGCTCGATGGCCGCGACCGCAGTTTGGATCACAAGATCTCAGACCTCTTTTTTCCGAAGGGCTCCTGGGAGGCGAAGGTCATCGATGCCGTCGGCCCCGAGCCCAATGACATTGTGATCCCAAAGACGGCGAGCGGCATCTTCAACTCCACCAACATTGAGTATGTTCTGCGCAATCTAGGGATCGAGTATCTCATCATCTATGGTGTTTGCACTGACCAGTGTGTGGAAGGCGCTATTCGCGACGCGGCAGACCGCGGATTTTTGGTGACGCAGATTGAGGATTGCTGCGCGACCAATGAGGCGCGTCGCCACGACGTTTCCATCGACCAAATGAAGGGTCACTACTGCCGAACGCGCAGCACCAACGAGATGCTTGCTGAGATCGATGCCCTGGTCGCCCAACGCCAGACCGGCTGATTGATGAGTGAGCACCTCACGCTTGCCGATGTCTTTGCAGCGGGCCAAACAATTGCCGGCATTGCTGACGGCACACCGCAAGTGCAGTCATCGTTTTTATCGCGCATCGCTGGTCAGCCTTTTTTTCTGAAGCTTGAATCCCTTCAACCGATTGGTGCGTTCAAGCTACGTGGCGCGGTGAATGCCATCGCGCATCTGCCCAACGGCACCACCGGTGTGACCTGTTGTTCCACCGGCAACCATGGTCGTGGGGTGGCATTCGCGGCTCGAAATGCTGGCATTGAGGCGATCATATGCATGTCGAATTTGGTGCCGGAAACCAAACGACAAGGCATCCGTGATCTAGGCGCGACGGTACGCATCATCGGTCAAAGCCAAGATGAGGCGCAGCGTGAGAGTGAGCGTCTTGCCAGTGAAGAGGGGCTGGTGGAGATCTCACCCTTCGATAACCGCCATGTGATCGCCGGGCAGGGCACCATCGGGTTGGAGATTCTGGAAGCCCTGCCCGATCTCGCCGTTCTCTTGGTTCCGCTTTCAGGCGGTGGGCTGGCCGCTGGCGTTGCGCTTGCTGCCAAAGCGATCAATCCCAAAATTCACATCATCGGACTTTCCATGGATCGTGGCGCGGCCATGCATGCGTCGCTCCAAGCCGGGCATCCTGTAGAAGTCACCGAACATGTCTCGCTGGCTGACAGTTTGGGCGGGGGCATCGGCCTCGACAACAAGCTCTCTTTTCCCATGTGCAGTGATCTGCTCGATGACGTCATCCTCGTCAGCGAGGAAGAGATACAGCATGCGATGCAGGCATTCTTCTTTGAAGAACGTCTGGTAGCTGAAGGGGCCTGTGTGGTGGGCATTGCCGCACTGCTGGCTGGAAAACTTCCAAAGTTCGCCGGCCCGTTGGCGACGATCATAACAGGTCGGAATGTCGACATGGTGCAGTTCTCGCAAGTTGTGAATGGCGAGGATGTCGTCCTAGGTGACATGACGCTTCAAGGGCGCCGCTATGCCGCGTGACATTCAGATCGTCACCGAAGATCAGCTCCGTGCTGTGATCGACTTGGATACTGTCCTTATTGATGTGGTCGAACGCGCTTTCTGCGCGCTGGCCGATGGCGATGTGGTGATGCCGCCGATCCTTTCCATGGACTTACCCGACGTGCATGGCGAGGTTGATGTGAAGACTGCCTACATTCCCGGGTTTCATGGGTTTGCCATCAAGGTCAGCCCGGGCTTCTTCAACAATCCGGCACTTGGCCTGCCGAGCCTCAATGGACTGATGGTTCTTCTGTCGGCGACAACGGGCCTGGTCGAGGCTGTCTTTCTCGACAATGGCTATCTCACCGACTTGCGCACGGCCGCCGCAGGCGCGGTCGCGGCGCGCCATCTGGCGCCGTCCAACGTCGAGACGGCCGGCGTCATTGGAACCGGTGTTCAAGCGCGACTGCAAATTCAAGCGGCCTACCTGGTGAGGCCTTTCAAGCAAGGTCTCGTTTGGGGGCGCGATGCGAACAGGGCCAAGATATGCGCTGAGGAGCTGACCAAGGTTTTGGCTGTTCCGGTGACCACCACCTCATCGGTTGCAGACCTTGTTGCGGCAGCTCAACTTGTTGTCACAACAACGCCATCGCGTGAACCTCTCATCACCGCCGAGATGCTGCACCCTGGCTTGCACATCACGGCCATGGGGTCGGACCAGGCGGGCAAGAATGAGATCGCGCCATCTGTTTTGGCTGCCGTCCATGCCTATGTCTGCGACGCACCATCACAATGCGCCGCGCTCGGTGAATGGCGAGCCGCGCTTGCCTCTGGCGACTGGACGAAGGGTGAACCACTCCAGCTTGGCGCCATCGCCAGCGGCTCTGTTCAGGGTCGCTGGGACCCGGACGCCATCACCCTGTGCGACCTGACCGGCACCGGAGCGCAAGACACGGCCATCGCCTGTCATGTGCGGGATCTTTTCCCGACGGCTGGCAGCGTCATGAGCGTTTAGAACGGAACGCTGAAGGATGCCTTCACACGATCCATGACCACCATCGTCTTGAAGCCTTTGATGTGCGGACTTCCATAGAAGACGCGCCGGCTGAAGGTTTCGAAATCCTCCATGTCCCGAGCGGCTATAATCATCAGGAAATCGGCTTCGCCAGTGAGATAATAGCCGGACATGATTTCTGGCGTCTCGCGCACCAAACGCTTGAATGCATCGACAATGTCGGCGCGTTCGCGCTCCAGCGTGAGCGTGACAATCAAGGTCAAGGGACGTCCCACTGCCTTTGGCGAGACAATGGAGACGTCACCCTCAATAACGCCAGCTGCACGCAGCCTTTTCAGGCGGCGCTGACAGGCAGTCGCCGATAAGCCCGTTGCATGGGCAAGAGCATCACCGGTCAGACGGTTGTCCTTTTGCATGGCGCGCAAAAGCCGGCGATCAAAGTCATCGATCTCGATCATTTTTCCTGCGTCAGAAGATCAAATTCTGCCGAAATTCGGCGTTAGGTTTCTCAGTTCAGAGATTATAGGCGTTAGGAGCCGCTACAGTCTAGGAAACGGGACCTGATCTGGGCAGTTGTATGAAAGCTATGGTCGCTTCTGCATCCATGGATGTGACGGACCCTGAAACGGGTGAGATAGTCGGAACAGTGGCCCGCCATAATCAGCGCGAGGCCGATGCAGCGCTGGATCGTGCAGATCGCGCACGTTCGGCTATGGCAGATCTGCCGACCCATATGCGTATGAAAGCACTCAAGCTTGCCGCGTCCGAACTTGAGGTCGAGTCGGAGACGATTGCAGCGCTTATTGCGCGAGAAGGTATCAAGACGATTACCGAGGCTCGCAGCGAGGTCGCCCGCGCGATTGAAACCCTGACGCTTTGCGCTGAGGCAGCCCGAAGTCTTACCGGCCAGACCATCCGTTTCGACCAGTACCCCACAGGCATGGGTCGAACGGGGTGGGCAGAACCTATCCCTTTGGGTGTGGTGCTCGGCATCACGCCCTTCAACGATCCCTTAAATCTGGTAGCGCACAAGGTGGGTCCGGCTGTGGCTGCTGGATGCCCCATCATCTTGAAGCCACATGAAGCGACGCCGCTCAGCGCTCTATGGTTGTGTGACGCTCTGGCGGCCCACTTGCCTGAAGGTGCTATCGAAGTGCTGACCGGTCATGGTGCCGAACTAATTCCACCATTGCTCGCCGATGACCGCGTCAGGCTGGTCTCTTTCACGGGTGGCCTAGAAACCGGTCGCAAAATTGCGGCGGCAGCGGGCGTAACGCGGCTTGTGATGGAGCTTGGTTCCAACTGCGCCACCATCGTGATGGACGATGCCGATCTCGATCTAGCGGTCGATGCCTGTCTGTCGGGTGCCATAGCGGCCGCCGGTCAAAACTGTCTGCACGTCCAACGGATCATTGCCCAACGTGAGATCTACCCAAAACTGCGTGACCGCCTGGCGGATCGCTTTAAGGCCGTCGTCACCGGCCCCAAAAGTGATGTTCGCACACAGATGGGGTGCATGATCGATGAAGCATCAGCGCTCCGGGTCGAAACGATGGGGCAAAATGCTGTCGGTGGCGGAGCGGTAGAACTAGCTGGCGGCCTTCGCGATGGTGTTCAGCACCGGCCGACATTGCTGGAAAAGCTCGATGCCAACGATCCCATCCTTCATGATGAGGTGTTCGGGCCAATCACGGCGCTGATGCCTGCCGATGATTTTGACGACTCAGTTGCACAGGCCAACGCCACGCCATTCGGTCTGCAAGCGGCGATCTTTACCAACCGGCTTGATGTCGCTCATCAGGCGGTACGCAGACTCGATGTTGGGACCGTCATCGTCAATGACAGCACTGATTACCGCCTCGACGCCATGCCGTTTGGCGGGACCGGCCAATCCGGCCTTGGCCGAGAAGGCGTCGCTTCAGCTGTTGCCGCGATGTGCGAAGCCAAAGTAGCCAGCTTCCGCTGGCCCTCCATGATCAACGGAGCCAATCTATGACACTTGAGACCTTGCCGAATGATATGCTGGACCGGTGGGATCGCGATGCGTTCATGCATCCCTCCACCCACCTTGCCCAACACGCCCGCGGTGAGAGTCCCAGCCGCATTATGGCAGGCGGACAAGGTGTCTTTGTCCAGGACCGCGATGGCAATCGGCTGCTGGATGCCTTTGCTGGCCTTTACTGCGTCAATGTCGGCTATGGGCGCCAAGAGATTGCAGACGCCATCGCCGAGCAATCGCGCGAGCTTGCCTACTATCACGCCTATGTCGGCCATGGGACAGAAGCATCGATAACGCTCGCTAAGATGGTGCTTGATCGTGCTCCGGACCATATGTCCAAGGTCTATTTCGGCCTTAGCGGGTCAGACGCCAACGAAACCAACATCAAGCTCGTTTGGTACTACAACAACATCCTTGGGCGGCCACACTAGAAGAAGATCATTTCACGATGGCGCGGCTATCACGGATCGGGATTGATGACGGGATCATTGACCGGTCTGAAGCTCTTTCACACCAAGTTCGACTTGCCGCTCGAAAATGTCTTCCACACGCGGGCGCCCTATTTTTATCGCCGTGCTGACCCGTCTATGGATGAAGCAGCTTTTGTTGCAGACTGCGCGACGCAACTGGAAGCTCTCATTGAGCGCGAAGGTGCCGACACGATCGCCGCCTTTATCGGTGAACCAGCGCTCGGAACCGGTGGTCTCGTCCCTCCACCTGCGGGATATTGGGACGCCATCCAACCCATCCTGGACAAACACGATATCCTCCTGATTGCCGATGAGGTGGTGACAGGTTTCGGTCGGCTGGGTTCGATGTTTGGCGCACAGCACTGCGGAATGCGACCCGATTTCATCACCATCGCCAAAGGCTTGACGTCGGCTTACGCGCCGCTTTCCGGCTCCATTATCTCCGACAGAGTCTGGCAGGTTCTGGAACAGGGAACCGATGAGAACGGTCCGATCGGCCATGGGTGGACCTACTCGGCTCATCCGGTTGGCACGGCTGCGGGCATTGCCAATCTAAAGCTCGTCGACGAGATGGGCTTGCTGGCGAATGCCAGCGAAACTGGAGGTTATTTGAAAGAGACGCTCCAGAGCATCATTGGGGAGCACCCCAATGTCGGGGAGGTCCGCGGCGAAGGCCTGCTTTGCGCGGTTGAACTTGTCGAAGATCGCGAACGCCGCACCTTTTTTGAATCCGCCAAGAAGGTTGGCCCGGCCGTGGTGGCAAAGATGCTTGAACATGGAGTCATTGCGCGCGCCATGCCGGAGGGCGACATCATCGGCCTGGCACCACCTCTTTGCTTGTCGATGGGAGAAGCCGATCAGATCGTTGAGGCAGTACGATCAGCAATCGAGGAGACGTTAGGCGGCGGTTAGGCCAGACCATCTGGCTCGGCAGCTAGTCTCCTGATCCTGGAGTGATTCTATCGCGGCGCGTTGGCCAAGCCAGTCGCAAGTCGCGTCGCTCACTGCCCAACCAACGGAATCCACATCCAACCGATGAGATGGCTGCTCGCAGTCGTCAATGAACATCGGCGGGGATTGAGGCGCACGTCGTACTCAGTCGAATGCAGACGCATCATTTGCTCATGAGTTGGTCGCGGCCTACCCAGCTTAGAATGCCCACCGGGAATTCATGCCGCCAGCGGAAATCCACCGCTTCCCCGTAACCGTGCCGCCTCCTTGAGCAAGTATGCTGAGGGGTGCGAAAATGGCTGCTGGTAATGGAGCCTGTCGCGGACCCTATTTGATCCGCACAAAGCCGGTCGGTGTCTTGATGCGGTGAGTGATGCTGTTGGCCTGGCCAAGGGTTTGCTCGACAAAACAACCTTTTTTGGCCGCCGTCACCAAAGCCACCTGGTCATCCAAGGGTGAGGGGCTTTCCAAGAATATATCGATATCGAAGGACTTTGGATGTGTCTCATAGATGCGATCTTTGGGTACCCAACCCCAGCGTACCGTAGTTTGCACGCGCAAGTCGTCGAGGGTCACGTCCATACGTTTCGCGAACGCTCGCAATTGGGTCATGATGCAACCCGTTAGGCCACCGACAAACAGGGCGAGCGGTGGTGGAGCCGTGGCGTCTCCACCATGAAATGGGCCTTCGTCAGTGGCGAGAGTGAAACGCTCCTCCATGGGTTCTGTCATCTTAATGTCGAGCTCGTTGCGCATCTTGCCGGTCGCATGGCCAGAACAGGTGAAGGTAACGGTAAGCGGGTCTTTGGGTTGCTTGACCTCCATTAGAACTTCACCCGATCAGAGCCTTTGGTGCCCAATATCTCTCGCGCTTCGGATGGCGTTGCGATCTGGTTGCCCTGCTCTTCGAGAATACGCCTTATCTTGGAGACCTGCTGGGCATTCGACGTAGCCTGCTGGCCGCGGGCGATGAACAGCGAGTCCTCAAGGCCGACGCGCACGTGCCCACCCATTTGCGCGGCAACAGATGCCATGCGCATCTGCTGCGCACCGGCGCCGATCACTGACCATTGATACTGTCTGCCAAAGAGTTTGTCGGCCGTCTGCTTCATGAAGAGCAGGTTGTCTAACTCAGCGGAGATACCCCCCAAAATGCCCATAACGAATTGAAGGAAGATGGGTGCTTTGAACATGCCCTGATCCAGGCAGAATTTCAGGTTATAGAGATGGCCGACATCGTAGCATTCGTGTTCAAATTTCACCTGGTGCTCTTCGCCGCCAAGCTGATCGGAGATCATCCGAATGTCGGTAAACGTGTTGCGGAAGATATTGGCTTCAGAACTGCGCACATAGCCCTCTTCCCAATCCTCCTTCCAGCTCAAATAGCGGTCGGCCAAAGGATGCATGGCGAAGTTCATCGAGCCCATGTTGAGGCTGCACATTTCCGGGCTGAACGTCAGCGCGGGTGGCAGGCGCTCGGCAACCGTCATGACCGGATTGCCTCCGGTGGAGATATTTATGATCGCATCGGTCGCTTGTTTCAGCCGGGGAAGGAAAAACTCGAAGTGAGCAGGATCCACTGATGGCGCGCCATTTTCAGGGTTGCGCGCATGCAGATGCAAAACTGCCGCCCCGGCTTCTGCTGCGGCGATGGCTTGTTCGGCGATGGTGTCTGGGTGGACTGGCAGGTGGTCCGACATTGTGGGCGTGTGAACGGCCCCTGTGATGGCGCAGGTGATGATCGTCTTGGCCACGTATCAGTCCTCGAAAATGGCGACCGCGCGGGTGAACCCGGCGGAGGCACCTTTGATTTTGTAGGGAAAGCAAGAGACCAGGAATCCTGCCCCGGGCAGTTGGTCGAGATTGGCGAGCTTTTCGATATGGCAGTACCCGATGTCCATACTGGCACGGTGACCTTCCCAGATGAGGGATGCGTCCTTGGTCTGGGCATAACGTTCAGCGGTGAGCGAGAACGGAGCGTCCCAACTCCAGGCGTCTGTGCCAGTTAGCCGAACACCCTGTTCGAGAAGGTGTAGCGTCGCGGCTCGGCCCATACCGCACCCTTTGCTCAGATAATCGGGTTTGCCATAGTGGGCGGCTGCCGAGGTGTTGACCAATACGATATCGAGCGGTTCGAGCGCGTGGCCGATACGTTTCAGCTCTGCATCGATGTCGTCAGGCCTTACGAGATAGCCATCGTCGAAGTGGCGAAAGTCGAGCTTCACGCCGTTTGAAAAGCACCATTCCATCGGCACTTCATCGATCGTGATGGCCCGCTCTCCGCCATTCATCGTCGAGTGATGGTGATAGGGGGCGTCCAGATGGGTCCCGTTGTGCGTGTAGATGCTCAGCTTCTCGATTGCCCAGCCCTCGCCATGGGGCAGTTCCTCGCGGGTCAGTCCAGGAAAAAAGGACATCACCTGCTCAGCGGTCTGTTGATGGGAAAAATAGTCGATCTGCGGCAGCATCATGGAAGGGTCGGATTGAATGTCGGCCTCCAGCGCCACGGACAGATCGACAAAGCGTCTTGGCATAGGACTTCCTAATCAGCGGCCCAGAAGACCAGTTGCGATGACGGGGAACGCGATGACGGCGATGAGGCAAACCAACATCATGAGTGCAAACGGGGCGGCGCCGGCAAAGATGTCGGAGAGCTTGATCGATGCGTCATCCAGGGTTGATTTGATAACATAGACAGAGATGCCGAAGGGCGGCGTCAAAAGGCCGATTTCGACGGCAATCACCGTGACAATGCCAAACCAAACCAGGTCGACTCCCATCGGTTGCACAATTGGGAGCATGAGCGGCACCAAGATCAACATGATGGAGGAGGAGTCCAGGCTCATGCCGAAGAGGATCACCACGACCACATAGAGGCTTATGAGGCCAATCAGACCCATGTCGGCTGTCACGACCATCTCGCCAAAACTGTCTGGCAACCCGGAGAACGCGAGCATCCGGGAATACATCTGTGCTGCGATGATCAAAAAGCAGACCGAGGCGGTTACCAGTCCGGTCTCCACAAGCACCCGCCATAGCCCTTTCGGGGTGAGTGTTCTTTTGGCAATTCCGATGGCCAGCGCGGCGACTGTACCAATCGCTCCGGCCTCAACAGGAGTAAAAAAGCCGGCATAGATTCCGCCCAGGACAAGAGCGATGAGGGCAGTTATAGGCAGGCCTTTGGCCAGCAGTTCACGGCTGGAAAGCGTTGCCTCGCCTTTTCCCAAATTCTCACCCACCATCTTTGGCGCAAACTGCGCCATCAAAAGCGTGCCCACACCGAAGAGCAGCGCGAGCAGAAGTCCTGGGCCAATGCCGGCAACGAACAGATCTCCGATGCTTTGTTCGGTCAAAAGCCCATAGAGGATGAGCAATAAGGATGGCGGGATGAGCATACCCAGGACAGACGATCCGGCGACGACTCCAACCGAAAAGCGAGAGGTGTAGCCGTGGCGGCGCATCTCTGGGACGGCGATCTTGGTGAAGACGGCCGCTGAGGCAATTGAGATGCCTGTAATGGCCGCAAAGATCGTGTTGGCGGCTATGGTGCCCACGCCTAGCCCGCCCTTGATCCTGCGAAACATCGCATTGGCGACGTCGAACGCATCCCGCCCCATGCCGCTTTCGCTGACAACGAAGCCCATCAAAACAAACAGGGGCACGACTCCGAAGAAATAGGATGAAATGGCATCATTCGCCGCAAGACCAAGCATTCGTGATGCAAGGACTGGCGACTCTTTGATCGCCCAAACACCCATGAAGGAGCAGGCAATCAAGGCGATGGGCACATAAAGGCCGAGCAGCACCAGGAGACCCATGAGCAACAAGACGAGCAGCCCAATTTCAATTGGCGTCATGGTCGGACCCAAATCGCCTGATGATGCGAGCGAGGAAGTGCAACGCCAGCAGTGTTGCCCCGAGGGCGAGCATGGCCTTCACGGGCCAGGTCGGTGCGGTGAAGTCGCCGATGGCGCCAACGAAATCGTTGCGCTGCCAAGATCGAACAAGGATCGGCAGATGCGCATAAAGAATGGCAGCCAGAACACAGATGCCGATCAGGTCGAATGCAGTCTCCAGCCATTTTGCGAGCGTTGGTAGGCGGTCATGGAGGATTTGAATAACACCGTCGCTGCGCGTGAAGCGTCCTGACCGCAAGGCTTGCGGTGCTTGCAAGAACACTATCGCGACAATCGATAATGACACGAGCTCTGGTACGCCCGATATCGGTGAAGCAAACGCATTGCGACCCATGACATCGGCTGCAATCAGCACCACGAGCGCCAAAATCAGCAGTGAGCCCGCGACGTTGGCTAGGGCTGTGATGCCATCGAGCGCCTTGAGGAAGGGGCCGGACACCGTTGATGTCCGACCGTCTTGCTCGGAGATCATTCCTGATCCCAGTTCCGCAGCGGTGTTACGCCAAGATCGCGCATGGAGCTCATGTAAAGCGCCAAAACGTCGGAACCTGGGAGCCCTTGCGCATCAAGGCCCTCAGCCCATGTCTGGGCGGCATTGTCCATACCCTCAGCCCAGGCTGCGCGCATCTCAGCGCTAGCATCCGTGATGGTTGCACCATTCTCGCCCATGACCGCAAATGAGGTTTCAACGGCACCTTCGAGTTCCGACAAGTACCATTCACGCGCAGCGTCGGCACCAGCGTGCAAGGCATCGCGCGCTTCTTGCGGAAGGCCCTCATACCAATCGATATTGGCGCAGAGAGCACCGGCATACTGCGCTCCCAGGCCGGCGCGCGTGACGTAGGGCGCTACCTCATAAAGCTTGCCGGGAAGTGCCGCCGACGCGAACACGATCACGCCGTCATAAACGCCGGTCTGGAGTTCGTTGTAGTAGGTTGTCAGATTGCCTGAAACGCCGACGGCGCCTGTGCCAGACAGCCAGTTAATGGCAGGCCCAGGAGCTGCGATTTTTCGGCCATCGAGATCGCTTAGGCTCTCGATGGGAAAGTTGGTCATCAGCAAATAGTCATCAATGGCAATTGGTGCACCGAGGTAGACAACGCCGTTATCGACATAGGCCGCCGACATGCGCGGGTCCTCGCGGTGAAGCCGGTCCATCAACTCGCCGACCGCGCGCGGATTATCGCTCACGAAGGGCGTGTAGTAGGTCACATTCTGAACGGCCAGCTTTGCCGGATCGAACAAGCTCTGGCAGACGCCGATCTCTGCAAGTCCAGCCTCAACAGTTTCCAGTTCATCGCCGACGCCTGCAATGGCCCCGCCATATTGGCCGTCAAAGGTCATGGTGTGGCCACTGGCCTCCAGGGCCACATTTACGGCTGGCGCGAAAGCCTCATCGATCATTTTGACCCATCGGAAAACACCGGGGTGACCAGCCGCCACCGTTGCGCTGAAACTGTCAGCAAGGGCGAGACCAGGCAGGGCAACGGCCATCAGAGCGGCTGCCGTGGTGGTTTTGAAGTTCATGCTTTCCTCCCATTCATTTTTTTAGTTCGTTAGAGCTTTTGCGCCTCCAACTGCGAAGCGTGTCAGCTTGTCGACCAGCAACGCATTATCGAGGCTGGCTATCTTGCTGCCGCCCAAGCGATCTGCTCGGCCATCTCTTGAAATGACCGAAGCCAAGACCCCGAGTGCGAACTGATAAATCTGTGCGGCTGCTGCGCGATCGCTACCAGGTAGCGTAAGCGCAATGGCGTCGATGAATTTCTGCGCGGTCGGATCGTAGAATTCGCGGACGAGCGCCTGATCGCGTTCATTTCCAGCGATCAGCCCAGCAAAGATCCGCGCATAGGCGCGCCCGCCTCCGGCAGGCCCCAAGGCAGGCAAAAAAAACGCTGCAAAAATATTCGCAAGGGCCTCTGGTTGGTCAAGATCAACCGCGTGAAGGCGCGCTAGTCTCTCGGCGTTGATCAGTTTTGATCGTTCGCGAATGACAGCTGTGTAGAGCTGATCCTTTGATCGAAAATGGTAGTGGAGCAACGACTGGCTGACGCCTGCGCGCTGGGCGAGGGCCTTCATTCCGGCGCCGTCAAAACCCTTCTCCGCAAACTCCAATTCTGCTGCATGCACGATTTTCGTGGAGGCAGGGCTTAACCGTTTTTCATCTGCCTCGCCCTCGGTCTTATGAGCGCGGTTTTGGACCATTGTCATAGTATTTCGATATTATTGACTGATCGATCAGTCAATAATAATTTCTTCGTTCGGAGCTCGGCCTGAGTGTTCGTAAGGGGTGATGGGTTGGAGGCTCTGCCGACGAGACCGACTTGTGCTCAAGTCAATGGGATCGTTGGTCTGGCTCCGGGTGCGAACCGGAAAGTCAGCTTGGATTCAACAAGATAGCGCCGGTGAGAAATGGACATGACAAAAGACGTGGTCATCCTGGATGGGGTTCGCACAGCCATAGGAACCTTCGGCGGTTCGTTGGCAGGTACGCCGCCAACGATGCTTGCCGTTGTTGTGGCGAAAGAGGCTATGGATCGCTCCGACCTAGACCCAAAGCAGATCGGTGCGTCGGTTTTTGGGCATGTCATCCATACCGAAGCGCGTGATATGTATATGGGCCGGGTCGCGGCCGTGGACGCTGGCGTTCCCGAAGAAGCCACCGGTCTTACGGTGAACCGTTTGTGTGGCTCAGGCGCGCAGGCCATCGTCAGCGCGGCTCAGCAGATCATGCTTGATGACGTCGACTTCGCTTTGGCCGGTGGAGCTGAATCCATGTCGCGCTCGCCTCATTCGACCCAGTCCATCCGTAACGGCCAGAAAATGGGCGATGTCATCTTCTCTGATATGATGACCGCAGCTTTGCATGACCCATTCGGCGCCGGGCACATGGGTGTGACGGCGGAGAACATTGCCACCGCCAATGACATTGGTCGCGAAGAGCAGGACAGCTTTGCTGTGGAGAGCCAAAGGAGGGCATCCGCTGCGATTGAGGCTGGGCACTTCAAAAGCCAAATCCTACCGATCGATGTTAAGGTCCGTCGCGAAACCGCACGGTTTGAAGTCGACGAACACGTCAAGGCTGGAACGACTCTTGATAGTCTGGCTAAGTTGCGACCAGCCTTTCAAAAAGAAGGTTCGGTGACGGCCGGCAATGCGTCGGGGCTGAACGACGGTGCCGCTGCCTTGGTCTTGGCGTCCGCGACAGCAGCGGAGCAGGCTGGTTTGAAGCCCAAGGCGCGACTCATGGGCTATGCCATCGCCGGCGTGAGACACGAGGTCATGGGTCTTGGCCCAATTCCTGCCGTTACGAAGCTCTTGCAAAAACTGGATATGACCGCCGATCAATTCGATGTCATCGAATCCAATGAGGCCTTCGCGGCGCAAGCCTGTGCTGTGAATTCGGCTCTGAAGCTTGATCCGGAAAAGGTGAATCCCAATGGTGGGGCCATAGCACTTGGACACCCAATCGGAGCAACCGGGGCAATCATAACCGTCAAAGCTCTTTATGAGATGGAGCGCACTGGAGTTCGATTTGGCCTGGTGACAATGTGCATAGGTGGCGGACAGGGCATTGCGTTGGCCTTTGAGAGCATGATGTGATCATTGCTGCTCTGGGCAGGAAGCAAGCTTTTATGAGTGGCATCTGGACAGCCGTTGGGGGCTTCGGTTCATGCAAGGAAAGGTCGGCAGTCAGGCCCACTCACTATTTCGTCCATCGAAAAAGTCTTTTGGATCAGTAATTTAGGCCTATTCTGTCGTAGACACCAAAACCGTAGGTCGTCCGTTGCAACACTATTGCTCGGCAAGTCATTCGTTGAGCTGCCCAACACACCTCGGTCCAGAAGACTCTGTAGCGGGTGGGAGGAAGTCTTGAGCTAGGCTGAGAACGAAGCTCCGTTCAGCCTACACTCATGTTTTGCTGAAGCGTCTTTTCATCGGCTTCTGTCTCCTCGCGCTTCACCTTCTGGTGTTCGTCTTCTACCAGGCCGATACGCCAATAGCCTGATGCATAGCTCTTTTTGCGATCAACGCCGCGCTGGCCGCGCGTCAGCAATCGCAATGCGCTGACAGTGCCCGTTTCACCGGCAATCATGGTGCGAACCTCACCTTCGGGCCATTCCATGTTGCGCAAAAACTCCAGTTGCGCATCTGAATGCAGGTGAGGGTTGGGGTGCACCAACCAGTGCTGCTCAATGCCCTCTGGTGCATTAATGTGCTGGCAGTCGTCTTCGCTGGTGATCTCAAAGATTGCAATGCCATTGGCATCACGCGGCAAAGCTTCAAGCGCGGCTGCTGCGACGGGCAAGGCCGACATGTCCGCTGCAATTAGATACCAATCGGCATCGAAAACAGTCAGCTTGGGAGCGCCAGGACCGGCAAAGCCGCATACGTCACCTGGCTTTGCGGAGACAGCGAAGGCTGAGGCTGGTCCTTCATCGCCATGATCGACGAAATCAATGTCGATCTCTTCCGACTCCGGGCGCGCGTTGCGCACCGTGTAGGTGCGCATGACTGGACGCTCGCCCTTTGCGAGCGCTACGGCAAAGGTCTTGGCGTCCTGCCCTGCTGCGGGAAGGATAACTTTGCAGTGTCCTCCGGCGCTGTTGGGAGCAATGTCGGCAAAAGAAGATGCGTGTAGCGTCAAACGGATCATGTTGGGTGTGACATGATGCTTCGCGCGGACGGTTGCCAGAACTGGAACCCGTCCGCGAGGTTTGCGCAAGAACTTCATCCTCAACTCCTTTGACTGCCTGTCTCAAGGGCCGCGAACAGCGACGCCGGCTGGTTTTCGTGACATATCGCGACACACCGTCGCTATTGCTACCCCATATGTTGATTTTTTTTTGCAATTATATGGGTGCCCATGTACCGGACGTCCGATTACAAATAGTCGCTGACATTGCTGCAGCGGTTGTTTTGTTCCTGATTGCATCCCTTTGGAATCAAGTCGGGCCGGCTGATCCAAACAGGTTTAGAGGCTCCGATTGTCGAACGAACGCATCACTGAAATACGTTTGGCTTCCACAAAAAGTCATGGGGCCAAAGGCTTGAAACGATTGGCGCGTCAGGCTAACTCCAAACCTGAAATTGAGTAGCAACTTTTTACCTGGCTCCTTCGGATGGGTGTTTTGAGCGGCATGGTCGTCTCAAACACCCTTCGTCCATGAAGGCCAGCCGATGGTGAGACGACAGCGGTTGTGCATCCTTGGCAAACTCTGATCGACCCTACGGGCTCTACGACCCGCGCGATGAGCGCAGTAGCTGTGGCGTTGGCTTTCTGACGCGCAAGGACGGCGTGCAGACGCACGAGCTTATGCTGCTTGGGCATGAGGCACTGTGCGCGGTTCCACATCGCGGCGGCATGTCGTCCGAAGGCGTCGGCGACGGGGCTGGCATCAGTGTCGACCTGTCGCTGAAATTCTTCTCCAAGGTCGTCGGGCAACAACTAGAGCTTGGTCGGTTCGGCGTCGGGAACTTTTTCCTTCCCGACGACGGGGACCAGCACGTTCTAGCGTTTGAAATCGTAGAAGAGGCGCTGAAGTCGAACGGCATGGACCTTCTTGTTGCGCGGAATATGCCGATTAACAATGACGCTATCCGACCGGCTGCGATCGACTACCAACTGCCCGTGCACCAGTGGATTTTTTCCGCGCCAGCGGGCTGCACGCCGAACGAGTTCGACAAGCTCATTCACAAGGCTCTGTTACAGATCGAGGCTCGTGCCTACACTGACGCGAAGCTTCAAGGGCTCTATCCGATTTCTCTGTCAGCCCGAACACAAGTGTTCAAAGGGCGGCTGAACTCCAATGAGATCGTTCCCTATTTCCACGATCTGAGTGACCGGGACCATGAGGTTCACTCGCTCTTTTTCCACACACGTTTTTCAACCAATACCGATCCTCACCCCACCATGGCTCAGCCCTTCCGGTTGATGGCTCATAACGGTGAGCTCAACACCGACAAGAAGAACCGTCTGTCCGAAGCGGCCGTCGCGCGGGCGCGCAACAATGCGATTATTAGTCCGAAAGGCCAATCGGATAGCTGCCGCCTGGATCAGACGCTGCAGTCGCGGATTTTCGAAGACGATCTTGATCTCGTGACAGCCGTTGTTTCGATGATGCCACCGGCATGGGAGAACGATGAGACGCTGTCGTCAGAGGTTCGCGATATGCTGGCTTACTTCTCCCTTTACGAGGAAAAGAACGACGGCCCGGCTGCGCTGATCTTCGGCAATGGTCGTATCATCGGGGCGCGGCTCGACCGGCTCGGCTTGCGTCCTTTGCGCTCAATTGAAACAGACGATTACATCGCGGTGATGTCGGAAGCGGGGCAAATAGGTTTCCCGTCCGAAAGCGTCTTGAGCCGCGGCCGTATCGAAGCCGGTGGCATGCTCTATTACGATCATGACGCCAAGCGTTGCTTCGACACGCGGCAGACGCTGGAGATGTTGGCGAGCAAACGCGATTACTCGACCCTTCTGGACCAAGCGCAGGTGCATGTCGACGATTTGCCGGACTCGGTGATCGATCCGAAGGTTGCTGCCTCGCGCTATGATGGTGACTTGGAAACGCCTGCGCGTCATGTGGCGTATTCTCACAATCAAGAAAGCTTCCGCTTCCTGATGGACCCGATGCTGCATACCGGCGTCGAAAAAGTGACCGCCATGGGCTACGGAAATGCGATCAACGCCCTTTCCGACAATGAGGGTGGGATTGCGAAGTACTTCTCGCAGCGCTTTGCTCAGGTGACCAACCCGCCATTGGATTCAATCCGTGAAGCCGACGGCATGACGTTGAGGGTCGCACTGGGTGCCAAGCCGCATAGCGGCCAGTCTGGGAGCCGGCCTGGCCAAAAGCAGATCGTGTTGTCGTCACCAATTTTGACGATGTCGGACATGCTCAAGATCCGGTCGCAGGACTTGTGCCCGGTGGCCAAGTTCGACCTCCTGTTCGAGCCAAATCTTGATGACAGCGATGCCAATGAGCGCGCGCTGGTGCGCGATATCGACAAGCTATGCAATGACGTTGAAGCTTTCGTGCGGGCGCAGGGTGGCATCGCCATCTTGAGCGACCGGCATGTGAGCAGGCAGCGAGCTGCCATCCCAATGACAATGGCGATATCTGCCGTCAATCAGCGCCTCATTGAAGAAGGCCTTCGGCTCGATGCCTCGCTGATTGTGGAAAGCGGGCAGATTGCTTCAGCCCATCATATCGCCTGCGCGCTTGGATTTGGTGCGTCTGCCGTCTATCCGCTTGCTGTTCGTCTGCGCGCTGAAGACACTTTCCCGGACGATCCATCAACGGCCTATCGCAAGTTCATCAAGGCAGCTGAAAAGTCTTTGATGAAGACGATGGGTAAGGTCGGTCTTTGCACCGTGGAGAGCTATTCGGGCGGTGAGTTCTTCGAGCCCAACTTCCTCGATACAGACGATCCAGTTTTCAAGCGTTACTTCCCCAATATGAAGACACCGGTTGGCGGCGTTCGTTATCCGGTGATCGCACAATCCGCCGCCGATTGGCACGCCCGCGCGCTGATGGTGAAGAGCGAGTCCGACATTCCCATTCTTGGCCTCTTCAAGGAGCGCAGCGAGGGGGCGGGGCACTCTTACGGTGTTGCCGCTGTGCGGGGCTTCGTCGATCTGACTGAGGAAAGGATCGCCTTTGCCAATGATGAAGAGGCGGTTGATGACCACGCCTCGGCCGCGTCAGATACTATGCGCCTGCTGACACTCGGTAAGATGCGCGATGCGTTCGAAATCGATGAAACAGGCTATACGCACACCAGCTTCGACAAGCTGACGCCAGAAGCTATCGACGCCTTTGCGATGACGCCGGGTTATAAGCGGTTTTCCCGGAATATGGCGGAAGAGCGCGCCAAGCGCCCTGCAGCCTTGCGCGATGTATTGGCATTCCCGGCCGACATTACCTTCCTGCGCGAGCCCGGAGACATCCGTCGCGAGATGATGCTTTTCAACCGCGCGGGCAACAATCACTTTGTTATCCGCGGTGTGGAATGTCGGCAGATTGCCGACGGGCAATACGCGTTGAAGCTTACTGGCCCGCTTGCCAAAGACTTGAGCCGCCTTGATGCACTGGCGCAGTCGCTCGTTGACCGGTTCCGCACCTCCATCAGCGGACATTGGATCGAAGGCGGTTGCTTGCGTATTACCTGCCATGGCGAGGCGCTCGACTACATCTCTCGCTTGCGAGATGCGCCGGACCCTGTCGAACTCGATGAGGTCCAACCAGCCCGCGAGATTACGCCGACCCTGGCATCAGGAGCGATGAGCCATGGCGCGCTCGTGGCGACGGCGCATGAGGCAGTTGCTCATGGCACCAACATGGTCGGCGGCATGTCGAATTCGGGCGAGGGCGGCGAACACATCTCGCGCTACGGAACCATCCGCGCCTCCCGCATCAAACAGTTTGCTTCAGGTCGGTTTGGTGTATGGGCCGGCTATCTCGCTGACCCCAATCTTGAAGAAATCGAGATCAAGATCGGCCAGGGTGCCAAGCCCGGTGAGGGCGGTCAGTTGCCGGCCCCTAAAGTCACAGTGGAAATCGCCGCAGCACGTGGTGGCACGCCTGGCGTAGAACTCATCTCACCGCCGCCTCACCATGACACATACTCGATTGAAGACCTCGCCCAGCTTATTCACGACGCCAAAGCGGCGCGGGTGCGGGTCATCGTCAAACTGGTGAGTTCGGAGGGTATCGGCACCATTGCTGTCGGCGTGGCCAAGGCCGGCGCTGATGTGATCAACGTCGCCGGCAACACTGGGGGTACTGGCGCCGCCGCTGTGACGTCGCTGAAGTACACAGGCCGTGCGGCTGAGATCGGCATTGCCGAGGTTCACCAGGCGTTGTGCGCGAACGGCATACGCCAGAAGGTGGTTTTGCGCTGTTCAGGCGCGCATCAGACCGGTTCGGATGTCGTGAAGTCCGCGCTTTTGGGCGGCGATAGTTTCGAGTTCGGGACCACGGCCTTGATGATGCTGAAATGCGTCATGGCGAAGAACTGCAACATCAAATGCCCAGCGGGTCTGACGACAAACCCTGAGGTTTTTGACGGCGATCCGCGGGCATTGGCGCAGTATCTTTTGAATATCGCGCATGAGGTTCGCGAAATCCTGGCACAGCTTGGCTTCCGGTCTCTACGTGAGGCGAGGGGACGCTCGGACCTTCTGCATCTGCTCGACCATCCTTCGTCCGTCGGCAAACTGAACCTGCGGGCGATGTTGACGTGCGTTGAGGAAAAAAAGGTCGAGAACCCGATCTATTTGGAGCGTGACTATGCGGTCGATGACACGCTCATCGATCTCGTGCGGTCCGCTCTTATCGAAGGTGGAAAGACGTCGGTGGAGCTTGGTGGCAACACGCTTCAGCTTTCAAACCGCAACAAGAGTGTTGGTGGCCAGTTGGCCATCGATATTGAGCGCATCCTCAATCATGAGATGCCTGATGCTGATGTCCCGGCGGCATTTCAAGACAGTCGTGGCCGACGCTATTTGCGGCCAAGGGCCGTTTCGGTGGCAACATATGGATCGGCCGGGCAGTCCTATGGCGCGTTCTGCAATGACGGTATGGTTCTTGAGCACACTGGCACCTGCAATGACGGCGTTGGCAAAGGAGCGTGCGGCGGCGAGATCATTGTCCATTCGCCGCCTTCGGGTTCCGACGCGCTTGGCGACAATGTTTTGATCGGTAACTTCGCGCTTTTCGGCGCAACCGGCGGACGTGCCTTCATTGAAGGTCAGGCCGGGGATCGCTTTGCTGTGCGCAATTCCGGTGCAACGGCTGTCGTGGAAGGCGTTGGCGACTTTTTTGCTGAGTACATGACCAACGGCGCGGTGCTGAATCTGGGTGGCTTCGCCAAAGGGTTTGGCAACGGGATGTCTGGCGGTTTTGCCTACCAGTACGATCCGGACGGGCGCTTGAACCAGTTCATCAGTCAGGACTCGGTGCTGACGCGTTCCATCAATGCCAACGATCCTGAGGCGCAGGTTCATGCGCTTGCTGTTCACACGCTGCTAAGCTGGCATGCGGAGGCCACAAACTCGGCTAAGGCGCTGGCCATCTTGGATGATTGGGACAATGAGCGGAAGAACTTCGCCTTTGTCATGCCCAAAGCGCTTCTCCAGTACCAGGACGCTGATGCGATCCTGGCGGCTAAGCCGCGCAAGGCGTTGATCGAAGAGCTGGCGACCGGCCTTGCGACCATGCAGGTTGCCAAGTTCAAACGGGCCTGGAAATCAGGCGCACCGGTGATGGACGGCCGGGTCCCCGGTTATGGAGAAGTCGACACCGACGACATGTTCCGTCTTTTGAACAATTGGTTTGTTCTCGACATGGCGCAGTCGGTGGCTATGACCCGGCTGCCGAAGGGTATGCCCCGGGAGTCGTTTCAGGCGCAAAAGGCAACGCGCAATCTCGTCCTGACCGAGGATTTTGCGCTCATGAACGGTTTGCTTCGTCATGCCCGAGATGCTGTCGGCGAATACAGCGACCACGATTTGGCGGTCATGATTTCCAACAAGCGCCTCATCGATTTCAAGGAAGCGCTGTCGCTCCGCAATATTTTGTCGATGGATAGCCCCGGAACCTACGGCTGGATCTTGCACCAAGACCGCAAGAACGAAGAGGCCATGGGCACCATCCCAAGTTTTGAGCAGCTTTTCGCCGGCACTTCACTGCCCGAGCAAACCGCTGCGTAATGGATAGTCCTCTCCGATGAAAGTTCCCTACATCCCCGATGCTGCGCCCTTTAATGAGGATCAGCGTGCCTGGCTTTCCGGTTTCCTGGCCGGTCTGCACTCGAGGGCAGCACTTGCCGGACATGCAGCTGTCGCGGTTCCTGAAGCCGCCGCAGCGCAGGAGGTTGTTAAGCTCGACATCCTCTTTGGTACCCAAACAGGTAACGCGGAGAGCGTGGCCCAAGATGCGGCCCGGACCGCACGGGGCAAGGGCTTCCAAACCAACGTTGCTGGCCTTGATGATGTACCGATGGAAAGTCTGGCTGAAATGGAGCAGGCGATCATCATCATCTCGACCTATGGCGAGGGTGAAATGCCCGACAATGCCGAGCTTTTCTGGGATGGTCTGTCGGCTGATACGGCACCGCGCCTTGAGGGCCTTTCCTATTCGGTGCTGGCACTGGGTGACACCAGCTATGATGAATTCTGCCATGCCGGAAAGCTCATCGATATACGGCTTGAACAACTTGGCGCCAAGCGGCTGAACGCACGTGTTGATTGTGATGTGGACTTCGAGGACCCAGCGGTGGCTTGGGTGGAAAGCACGCTGCCGCTGATTGCGGACACTTCACAATCTGCCCAGGCGAATGGCGCTTCTACGGCACCCGAACCTGAACCTGAAAAGCCCAAGTGTAGCCGCAAGATTCATTTTTCTTCGCCCACACTGGTAAACCGTCTGTTGTCGGGCGCTGGGTCAGCGAAAGAAATCAGGCACTTTTCATTCGACCTGGCAGGCAGCGGCCTCACCTATGAGGCAGGCGATGCCCTGTGCGTCATACCGCAGAACAATCTGGAGCTCGTCGACGCCCTAATGGCGCGGCTAGAGGTGCCGGCAGACGCGCATATCGAAGAACTTGGCATGCCGGTTCGTGAAGCTTTGCGCAGCCGGTTTGAAATCTCCACGCCGCCCAAAGATCTGATCGCCGCGATCGCCGAACGTAGTGGCCATGATGAGTTGTGCAGCATAGTGACCAACGGCGACAAGGAAGCGATGGACGCCTTCCTCTGGGGGCGGGATACGCTCGATCTCCTCAATCTGGATGACAACCTTGTGCTGTCGGCGGGTGAGTTCCTGGATTATCTGAAACCGCTTCAGCACCGCGCCTACTCCATTTCATCGAGCCCCAAAGTTCATGGTGATGAGGTGCACCTGACCGTCGCATCGGTACGTTGGGAGTTTGAAGGGCGCGCACATCGCGGTGTGTGTTCCACCTTCATGGCCGATGAGCTGGCCGAAGGTGACACTGCGCCCGTGTTTGTGTCGCCAAACCGGGCGTTCCGCGTTCCAGAAGACAATGAAGCCCCGATGATTATGGTGGGGCCCGGTACCGGCATCGCGCCGTTTAGGGCGTTTCTTCATGAGCGCCAGGCGCGCGGTGCATCGGGTCGCAATTGGCTTTTCTTTGGCGATCAGCATCGCGCAGACGATTTTATCTATGAAGAGGAGATCAGCGCGATGAGCGCTGACGGACTGTTGACGCGGCTCGATCTCGCTTTCTCCCGCGATCAAAGCGAAAAGATCTATGTGCAGTCGCGCATGCGCGAGAACGGCAAAGAGCTGTTTTCCTGGCTTGAAGACGGCGGCTATTTCTACGTCTGTGGCGATGCAACGCGCATGGCGCGTGACGTCGATGCCGCCCTTGCAGCTCTGATTGCCGAGCACGGAGCCTTATCGGCGGATGGAGCAGCTGAGTACGTCACCAACCTTAAACGCGAGAAGCGATACCTGCGCGATGTCTACTGATATTCCATCGGGTGAGGCCTGAGTTATGTCGCAGGGCGAGTTCTACGCCGGCCTTTGGGGTTGCTTGTGCGGCCGCACCTCATGTCCGCGACGATTCCATTCAGTTCAGGATCTTAAAAAAAACCTGGGCGGTGACTGCCGTTTGCTGGATGGCGGTCTTGAACCGGTCAACATGATCGTGCCGGAGTTTTTCAGCCCTGTCGCCACCACATCTGGCGCCAGCAGCGTGCTGAGCGAGCGGGGCCGATTTGGACCGCTACAGTTCGCAAACATGCACTTTCGCTGCCGTCGTGGCGAGATTGCCCTGCGGACTAGCCGCCGAACGCCTGCCTTTGAAGACAAATGCTTGGTCGCGATCTCCGATCTTGATGAGGGTGAGCGACGGCCTCCGGCCATGCACATCTTCAGCGATACCGGCCGGATCGTCCACCGCATCGACCTAACCCTTGCCGATGATGGTTTGGTGCTGGCCTCTGCCTGTTCCATGGCCACCACCTGGGATGGACCGGTCTCATTCCTGGGCAATGAGAACCGACCGAGCAACTGTGCTGACAACGTCATTTCTATTCTTCCCTACCTGGAGGCACGCCAGAACTGGCATGGACGGACGTTGGAAGATCATCTCGATGAGGTGATTGGCGATGGCGGACGCTCACGGCTTCGAAACCTTCGTCAGTTGCCCAACAACAGCGCTTGGGAGATTGATCGACCGGTTTTACCGGCCTTCCTCAATCACCTCACCAATCAGAAGGTCGACTGCACGCGGATCGTCCCGCAACCGACGCTCTTGCAAGCGAGTTGCGGGCCACTGGACAGCCTACGACTGCGCCAGAACCTGGCGCTTCTCTACTCTGGCGATGCGATCATGGCGATCGACCTTTCCGCGATTGAGCAGTGTTGGGCGGTCGTCTACGGAGATGCCGGGGACGTGGTCATCGCGCTTGAATTTTATGATCGCGACGACATGTGCGTGGCTATGTTGCTTACTGAGCAGTCAGCCGATCAAGCCGCGCGCTTGAAATGGCACGAGATGATCCTGGCGCTTCCTCGCCTTTGAGCAAGGAAGAGACTGTAACCGCCAGACAAGTGCCGCTTTGTCGGTCGTGATTACGACTGTCTCGGCTTGAAAAGCAGTGGTCCATAGAGCACGGCAAATCCGCCGAAAGCTAAGAGCCAAAAGACGCCAGACAGAGAAAACAGCGCTTGGCTCCATTCGGATAACCACAGCGCCAAGGTCCGAAGAAGCGTCGCCGCTACGATGCTGATGTAGACCACAACCGTTCCAGCGTTTGCGACGATAGCCCGGCCCGTGTGCCCAAGGCTGGCACGTGTCATCACGGCGAGTGTCATAAGCCCTATACCGCCGGCCATCCAGACGTGCTGCATCGCCGTTCCAGTTTCGCCCGCCAGCTGGTCGAAGCCCATCGCTAAGGCACCAAGCGGTACGAACAAGTAGCCGACATGCAATACGGCGACGATGGGGGCATTGAAGGTTAGATGGCCGCGCCATCGGGCAAGGCGTCCGAGATGGGCGATCCCGGCGATAATGAGCATGACACCTGTAATCGCCGAACCTGGATAGACAACCCACAACAGCACTGCTCCCAGCAGGATAAGAAGCGCGATTTTGTCGACCACCTGCATTGGTGGTGCAGGCAGGGTGTCTACTCCCTTTTTGACCAGCCAGTTGCGGGTGAAAGAGGGAACAATGCGTCCACCAATCATGGCGATCAGGATGATAGCGGCTCCCAGCCCTATACGAAAGCCGTAACCCTGGGCCGCGTAGCCGCCATCTGCAGCTTCCAGGTGGAAGACCAGATTGGCGAGCACGAACGTTGCAAGTATCCCCAGCACAATGAGATTGCGCCAGTTCTTGCCCGCCACGATCTCGCGCGCGATGGCGAGCATCAGCAGAACTGGCATTGCCAGATCGAGCGCAATGACAAGAGGCAGGGAAAGGTTGGCGGAGAATGCCACCGCCACTCGCCCAAGCACCCAGAGGACAAAAAGCGTAGCAAGCCGCCAGCCAATGATCGGTAGCCGTCCTGTCCAGTTTGGCACTGCGGTGAGAAGGAACCCGGCAATGATCGCGCCGAGGTAGCCAAACAAGAACTCATGGGCGTGCCATGATATGGAATCGAACGCGGTTGGAAGGTCGAGCCATCCTGTCAGCATCGCCAACCAGAGGAGCATGGCCGTAGCCGCCCAGATGGCGCCGAATAGAAAGAACGGGCGGAAGCCAAAAGAGAACAGAGCAGGGCCGGTGTAAGCCCGCATGAGTTGGGCACTGCTGGCCATGGATCAGTTTTTCCAGTTTTTGGTGGGCACGGACATTGGCAGCTAGCGCGAGACAGCCGACGCGTTGGCATCGCTTGAAGGCAGCGACTTAATTGCCTCGCGGCCTCCTGCTTGGGTATACTCGACCTGGTCAGCTTCTGGCATTTGAAGGCGGACTAGAAAGGGGCCGTACACGAAGAGCCAAAATGCGAATCCGGCTGCCCAGCTTAACGAGGCAAGTCCGTGGAAGGGGCCCGGCAAAGTGATCCCGAAGTCGGGCGCGATGCGCAAAGCGATGGACATCAACACGAGCAAGGCACCCAAGCGGGCAAGCTTGGGGATGCCCAGCGGCCGGTCCGTGTGCAGGAGACCAGCAATGCAGAACACTGCATAAACGCCAAGACCTAACCCGCCCATGAAGGCGATGTGCAGGCCTGCAACTTCCGACAATGGTGCACCAAGACGCGCACTGCCTGATAGCATGAGGCCGATGCCGGCGAGAGCCGATGAACCAGCCAGCATCAAGATTTCCGTTCGTGCTGCCAAACGGCCAATGAAAGCCTCTGCAACCCGGTCCATGAAGGCGGCACCGGCCGCAAGCAGCAGAAAAGCGGAGACTGCATCGCTGAGGTTTGCGATCTCGCCGATCATCGCGACCAGAACCAAGCCAGGTGCCAGATTCAGCCGACCAGGGTGTGGTCGGAAGGGAGAACTCGCTTCCGTTGGGTCGAGCACCAGGTTGGTGACAGGCACGGTGATGCGCGCGAGTGCGATGCCCAAAAGGCCGAGAAAGGTAAAGCCGACCAAATGGGTTGCTGTTGTCGCTAGGGCGATATCGCCTAACAGGAAGCCAAGCCTTGCAACGGCTGTGGAGCCGGCCAAGATCGCAATCCAAAAGATGAAGGCCACGAGACGATCGGTGGCACGCCGGACGGAAAGCGTGACCAGGTAAATAACAATTGCGGCCATCCAGCTGACATCGGCAACCGCGCCAACAAGGCCAATCCCGTCCCAGCCCAGAGCACCGATCAGTCGACCAATGCCCCACGCTGCTGCCAACATCCACAATGCGCGGCCGCGTAAGGGTTCTGTATCGGTCCATTCCGGTGCTGCAGTCGTGACGAAGCCAATCAGAGCTACCCCGAACGCCCCAACCAGCATTTCATGGGCATGCCAGAGCGAGGGCGGAACTGTGCGGGCTAGAGGAAGGTCGAAACTCAGAGCCAGCACCCAGATCAAAGGCCAGAGGGCTGCGTAGATTGCCGCGAGCGGAAAGAACAGCCGGAAACCTTCATCGGCCAGGATCGCGCGCCAGCCGACAGGGAGGGGGCGAACTTTTGCCGTGCCGGACGGTCCACAACTCATGCGATCTGCCTTTCATCGACATCATGGATGTGCCGAAACAAAGCATCGTTCGTCAAAGCCTGCTGGACCCAGCGAAAGACGTCGGTATCGCTGCGGCTTGCCGGATCGCCCTCAAGGCGGCGCTCGCCAACAACGCCATGGCCTCGCGTGTCGAGAACGGCAATCCGGTGGGCAATGCGCGCCGCTTCGTGGAGGTCATGGGTGATGAACAGCCCGGCCGTCCCGCTGGCTGAGCACGTCTCAATCACAAGGTCCTGCATGCGCCGACGCAGCGCGACATCAAGCGCGGTGAAGGGCTCGTCGAAGTAGACGAAGTCTGGCCGCACAGCGAGGGCTCTCGCAATCGCCACCCGCTGCCTCATGCCGCCGGACAGTTCGACCGGAAACTTGATCAGATCGTCGGGCTCTAGCGCGACCTGTTCGGCCACTTCGGCAATGCGGTTTTGGCGTTGCTTGGATCGAATGCCTGAGAGGCGCAGCACATAGGCGATGTTATCGGCAGCATCCGACCAGGGCATGAGACAGGGGTCTTGGAAGATCATGGCGTGGCGTAGATAGCCGCGGTCAATGCGCCCCGCCCTCGGCTCGGTGAGCCCTGCAGCGATGTGAGCAAGCGTGGACTTGCCGCAACCAGACGGCCCAACGAGCGCGACGATCTCACCGGCGGCGACTGACAGATCGATGTTTTCCAGGACGGACCGACCCAGATAGGCATGACCGATGCCGGACAGCGATAGTACGGTCATCGCTTCACGCCCCAGGGCTGGGCCGCGTGACGCCAACGCTCAATTTCGCCTTTCACGGGCTGGACAAGCGTGTACTCGACGATGAGCAGCAGGGCGACCGCGATGACGACCCAGGCAAGTGCCTGGGCAATATCGATGTTGATACGGGCGTCTGCCAGCGCGCCACCAATGCCGCCAGCATTAGCTAATAGCTCAGCCATCACGGCGACCTTGAAGGCGGTGCCAAGTGCGAGCGCGAGGGCGGGGAAAAGGGTTGTTGTCGTCTGGCGCAATCCAACCGTGAGGAATCTCGTCACCGGTCCGGCGCCAAAGGCTTCGGCCATGCGGTCCAGCCCTCGATCACGGGTGGCTATGCCGCGCGCTGCGCCAAGAAAGACAACAGGCAGTGCCGCGACCACAATCACCGTGCGTACCGTTGCGTCCGAACCGCCAAACCAGATCATCGCCAGCACAATCCAAGCGATGGGCGGCACACCCAGAAGGACCGTGATCAGTGGAATGCTGATGCGCATCGTCGCCGGAGAATAACCTGCCGTCACACCCAGAACGACACCCACAAGACTTACCAGGGCAAAGCCAGTCACAGCCCTTTGTAGGGTGAGAAGGGCGATGGCCCATGCGTCAGGGTCAGCAGCCAATGCCCCGATTTCAGATAGTGTTGCCAGCGGTGAACTGAGAATGAATGGCCCATAGGCCTCGTGACCGGCTTGCCAAAGCGCCGCAAGCAGACACAGCCCTGCAAGGCCGGCCCATCCCGACCACAGAAATTGCAGCACGCGCCCCGCCCGGTCGGCGAGGCGCGCAGCAAGTTTGGGTCGGTGAGACGGCGGGGCCTGCATGATCAATCCTGTTAGAGATAGAACTCATCGTCTGGCAATTGTCCGCCGATCCGACTGAGGTCATCGCCTGCCATATTCGTGAGCATGCGTTCCACATCTTCGCGCGCCTCGGCCGCCGGCCGGGCGACAAGATTGCAATGAGGTACGGAAGCGGCCAGGAGCGGTGCCGGCAGACCGAGGGTTTCGGTGGCGTTAGCCGCGGCCGTTGCCGGGTCTGCTAGAACCTCAGCGGTTGTCGCTTCAAGAATGGACAGGATGTCCGGCACGGTGTCGCCGTACTCCTCAAGAAAGCCGGTTGTAATGGCCAGGCCGGCCTGCGGAACCACGGGTGCGGCACCGGTCATTTCGCCCCAGGCGTTTTGCATGCTGATCACCCGGCGAATGTCTTTGCCAGCCTGACGGCCCCGCAGGACGGCTGCTGCCGTGGAGGGCTCAGCGGTCAGTGCAGCCTCGACCCTATCGGCCAGAAGCAGTTGCATCGCCTCAGTTGGCGAGCCGGCATACGTGATCTGAAGGTCGTTTTCAGCGCTAAAACCAAGATGCACCAACAAATGCCCAAAGAGGATCTCGGGGGAGACACAAAGGAAAGGTACGGCAATGCTGCGCCCGGCAAGGTCGGCGATGCTCGAAATCGAGTGATCGCCTGAGGCAATGTACAGCAAGCCATTCGTCATTACGTTGGCGAGCCGGATACCGAAGCCGCGATTATAGAGATTGGTCGCGGCCTGAACCGGGACAACCGACAGGCGGATACTGCCGGAGGTAAGTCCAGCGCGCAGTTCATCAGGATTGCGCCAGGCTGTCATGCTGATGGTTTGTGCGACGCCTGCCAGTTTTCCGGTTGCCACCGCATGGGCGAGGGTGACAGACGGACCGGCCGGTGGACCATAGAGAGCAAGGCTTTCGATGGGTGCCATGGCACGCAGAGTGCTCGGCAGCATCATGGCTGTCGAACCGGCGAGGGCACCGCCTAAAACGGCGCGGCGGGAGATGAGAGGGGAGGGCATGGCAAACTCCATTGTGGCTTCAATTCAGGAAATTTGTTTTCCCGCTGACGCGCCAACGCAGAAATCGCCGGCGATAAGAAGGGGCGGGGTGAAGGCAAGCGATAGAACGCCTGCCTTCCTTCCATTTGAGGTAGAGCCCACAATTGTGGGTGTTCGGGAGTGAAGCAGGTTTCAAGTCCGCTTCAGGTGGCTCACGCTCAACCGTTGGGTCGCGTGAGAATGAAGGCTGCTCCGCCTGTGACGGCAACAGCCTGAATGATGAGCACGATCGCGGGTACGGCCATGAAAAGGCTGAGGATGATCACGCCACCCATCATCACGAGAGAGGTGGCTTTGTAGCGCGGGGCGATCGCGCCGTTTTCTCGCCAGTCGGCAATGATTGGGCCGAAGACACGGCTGTCCTGCAACCAGGCTTGCAGGCGCGGAGAGCTCTTGCCGAATGCAAAGGCTGCAAGGATCACAAAGGGGGTTGTAGGCAGCACTGGGAGCACAACGCCGATACCACCCAGGGCCAGCGCCAGGCCGCCAAGCAAGAGCCAAAAGATCCGCTTCGCATCCAGTTTTCCAAATCTCCTTGAGGCTACAAGGCTTGCCATCTGATGGCCGCATCCTATTAATTGGTATTTGAAATACCGATTAAACTTGCCAGTCTTTGGCAACATTGATTCAAGTCAAGCGAACGGGTGTCCGGTCATGAAACTTACGCGCTTCACCGACCTTGGTCTGCGTGCCTTGATGCGTATGGCGGCTGAACCTGAGCGTTTCTACTCAACGTCGGATTTGGCTGACGATTTTGAGATTTCTCGAGATCACCTGACCAAGGCAATTGCCGCTCTGGCAGCTGCGGGCGTCGTTGAAACACGGCGCGGTAGCGGCGGCGGGGCATCTTTGGCTGGGCGACCAGATCAGATGCGCTTGGGCGATATTGTTGAGGTGTTAGAGCGAAGGTCGGCACTTGTCGAATGCTTCGAGGCCGATGGCGGTTCCTGCAATGTAACGCCCGTGTGTCGTCTCAAAGGCATGTTGAACGCCGCCCAGACGAGCTTCATCGAAGATCTTAATCGGCACACATTGGCGGACTGCGCACTGCCGGACCGGGCATTCTGAGCTGGGGTTAGGCCGACGGCGTTACAGGAGGAAGATGCCGCCGTAGAGCGCTAGCATCAGCGTTGCCTCAAGCCGGCTCAACTGGAAGCCGGTTCGCAGGAAGAAGATCGTCACGAGCGATGCACCAACCATGATCGGCAGCCAAAAGGTCTGGAAAACGGTAGCGATAGGGATCGCACCGACCAGTGAAGCGCCGGTGACAACAACCGAACTGTTGAAAACATTGCTGCCGAGCACGCCGCCCAAAAGCGTGTCCACCTGCTTGCGCATGGCGGCAGCTAGACAGGTCGCGATTTCCGGTAGCGATGTTCCAATGGCAACGACAGTCAAACCGATGATCGCCTCAGATACGCCAAGCGTCGCCGCCATGTTTGCCGCGCCACCAACAAACATGTGCGAACCAACAGGAAGGGCGATTAGTGCGGCGACCGTAAGACCGAGAGTCTGAAGCATTCCGGTCTTACTGAAGTCGAGCTCCGCCTCGTCAGCGAGGCTTCGCCAACGCAGGCCGAGATAGGCTAGCATACCCAGAAAGAGCAGGCCGGCGTCCAGACGTGTGGTTGCTCCGTCATAGGCTGTGAGCCAAAGCGCAAGCGCTGCGATCACCATCGCCGTGCCATCGAAACGCAATATGTGCCGATCAATGATGATGGGTGTGACCAAGGCAGCCAAAGCCAAGACAAGCAGAAGATTGGCGATGTTGCTGCCAATCACGTTTCCCAAGGCGATATCGGGGCTTCCGGCCAGCATGGCGTTGATGGCCACCACCAGTTCCGGCGCCGAGGTTCCAAACCCCACCACTATGAGGGCGACCATCACCGGGGGAACCCGCAAGCCAAGCGCCAAACCGGATACGCCATCGACCAGCCAGTTGCCGCCGAGATAGAGGAGAGCACCGCCGCCGGCGATGAACAGGATGTCGACCAGCATCAGTCCGGCGCTTCGAACTCAAGCGTATCGGGTCTGTAGTTGAAGAGTTCCAGGCGGGCCGGCTTGCCCGTTCCATTGGCCAAGCGCATGGCCGTTAGGCTCGCCGGACCAACAGGAATGATGTTGGCTGGCTCAAGGCCGAGAAACCGCTGCAAAACTGCGCGGATAACCCCGCCGTGACAAACCACAAGAAGGTTCTCGCACGGGTCTTCTTCTTCTGCGGTAATCACGGCTTGAACACGGCCGGCGAAATCGTCCCAGCTCTCGCCGCCAGGCGGCGTTTGCCGCCCGGCCCGCCAGCCCAAATATCCATCCGGATCGCTGGCTTCGATGTCCTCAACCGTGCGGCCGGTCCATTCACCGACATCAATCTCCCGCAACTGTTCGGTGAAGACGGGATCACGCGCGCCGATACGATCGGCCGTGTCGCGGACACGCTGAAGATCAGACGAGATCGCCCGGCACGGTTTGATCGACTCGATAACCGGGCGCAGCGTGTCGGCCTGATGGCGACCGTGTTCGGACAAACCAATATCGGCCTGGCCTTGAAGACGGTGCGATGCGTTCCACTCCGACTGTCCGTGGCGGACCAACAACAGCCGCATCAATGCAGCCTCTCGCCGTCTTGGCCAAACCAACAGGCGGGCTCAGGCGGCAACTCCATGTGAATTGTTTGGCCAATTCCAGCCTTTGGAGGATCATCGGTGATGGCGGTGAGCCGCAACCCATCGCGCAGCGCTGTCACCATGGTGCGCCCGGCAATGGCGCTCATTTCAACCAGCTCCATTGGAAGGCTTGTCGCGCTTTCCTCGTGGTTCACCTTCAATGCCTCGGCGCGGAACATGGCCAGCGATTCCGTTGCCTCATCAGGTGGAGCAAATGGCATGTGCTTCGACCCGACCTTGAAGCCAGACCCATTCTTCAACACGGGGATCATGTTGTTTGGCGGCGTGCCGACAAAGGTCGCCACGAACGAGGTCGCCGGATCCTGCAAAAGTTCATCGGGCGTTCCGAACTGTTGCAAACGGCCATGGTTCATTACAGCCACATGGCTCGCCATCGTCATCGCCTCGATCTGGTCATGGGTCACATAAACAGTGGTCGCGCCCGTGGCTCGGTGCAGGCGCATCAGCTCTGAGCGCATCTCACCGCGTAGCTTGGCATCGAGATTGGAGAGCGGCTCGTCGAACAGAAGAACTCCGGGTTTCGGCGCAATCGTTCGGGCAATGGCAACGCGCTGCTGCTGACCGCCGGAAATCTCGTTGGGATAGCGCTCAGCCAGTTGGTGAATGTCGAGAAGTTCCAGCACCTCATCCACACGCGCAGTCCGCTCGGATTTTGTCATCTGGCCGACTTTCAATGGCCACTCGACATTGCCGCGCACCGACATGTGCGGCCAAAGCGCGTAGGATTGAAAAACCAGACCGGAATTGCGTTTGGCGGGATCAACGGTCCAGTTCTTGTCGCCGTCAGACACGGTTTGGCCGGCAAAGATCAACTGACCTGCGCTTGGATGTTCGAGCCCCGCCAGCATCCGCAGCAATGTGGTTTTGCCGCAGCCTGAAGGACCCAAAAGCACAAGAAAGGAACCATCGGGCACCATTATCGAGATGTCTTTTACGGCTTCCACATGGCCGAACCGCTTGGTGATGTTTTTGATCTCAAGCATGAGGCGCTTTCTAATTCTTCAGCCAGGGTTGGGATTTGGTCTGCAGGGCGTTGGCGATCAGCGTTGCGGCGATGGAGATTATCAAGATGATGACCGTGATCGCGTTGGCGAATTGCGCGAAGCCTTCCGAGGCATATCGATAGGCTACGACCGACAGAACCGGCATGGTGGGCGTAAACAACAGCACCACTAGCGAGAGGTCGCGGATGATCTTCACGAAGACCAGTATGCCGCCGGCTGCTAGTCCTCGCATAGCGAGGGGGACCGTGATGGAGGCAAGGCGCTGAAAGAAGCTTGCACCAGTGATGCGCGCGCTTTCTTCAAGCTCGCCGCCCACTTGCTGGATGACAGCACGCCCGGTCTGCACCGAGAATGGAAGCAAGTAAGCGGTGCCAGCGATCACCAACAGGGCAATGGTTCCATAGAGTGCGGGGAACGGGCCGATAGGCGCGCCGAGATAGGCGATGTAGGCGGCGCCAAATGCAATGCCGGGCACCAGCAGCGGCAGGAAGCTGATCTGGGTGATCGCTGCCGACAGCACGCCCTCGCGGTAACGCGCGACGGTGTAGGATGTGAGCAAGCCGACGCACATACCGGTGACGGCCACGGCGCACCCGAGCGCTAACGTCACCAGAAGCGCTCGCACGATATCATTGTTGTGGATGATGCCAGGGATGCCCTGCGCAAAGTCCGGGCTGGATTCACCGATCCAATAATGCAGCGTCCAGTTGGCGAAGAGATCAGCAGAGGAAGGCGCAAAGCTGGAAGCGATCAACACGATCACTGGGACAACCGTCGCGGCCATCAATATGGCGAAGGCCACCACCAACAGCGGCCAACGGTTGCCTCGCAGGTCGAACCGTTTGGCCCGACCGCCTTTGCCGGTGATTGTCGCGTAGGAACGCCGACCAGACACAATACGGTTGCCAGCCCAAAGGAAGGCGCCAGAAATCAGAACCAGTAGGATGCCGATCACATAGCCTCGGCTTACCTGGCCAACTTCGATCATTCCAAACAGGCGAGTTGAAAGCGTCTGCATGCGCACCGGAAGACCGAGCAGCGCGGGCGTCGCGAAATTTGACACCGCACCGGCAAAACAAAGCGATCCAGCGGCCACCAGCGCCGGCGTCGTCACCGGCAAAATGATCCCCATAAGGATCTTGCCACCCTTGGCGCCAGCAATTTGGGCGGCCTCCACAAGATCGGAATTCACAGTGGCCAGCGATGCGGCGATGATGGTGAAGGCAAGCGAGAAATAGTGCAGCGTCAGCACGATCAGCGTTGGCACCATGCCCCATGCCAGCCAATCGGGAATGTCGAGACCGAGGCCTTGTAGCCACCCCAGCTGGCCACCCACACGATCATTGCGAAACAAGCTGCCCCAGGCGAGTGCGGCCGCAAAAGATGGGATCATAAAGGGCAGCGTGGCCATCACCCCGATCGTTTTGCGGAAGGGCACATTGGTCATGACGACCAGCCACGCTAGGAACCCACCGATCAGGACGCAGAAGCTGGAAACGAAGACGCCGATGATCAGCGTGTTCGTCAGCGGCTTGTAGAAGAGGTTCTCCGACAAGCGACTGGTCAGGACGTCCGACCAGGCAGTGATGGTTTCAGGCTGGAGCGTGAACAGAACCGTGCGCAGCAGAGGCAGCACGATGAGCGCGATCAGGATCGCAAGAACCATGACTTTAAGCACGGTACCTTGCTGAAAATAGACGCGCCGTCCCGGTCCGCTCATGGCGGCATCGGCCATGGCAGGTTTCGTCCTAGTAAGCGTTGGCGTGGAAAGCGTAGCACAGACCGGCCGGATAACAGGCGCCCCGACCGGCCACCTTGCAAGGGAGGCCTATTGCAGCGTCAGCACCAGATCGCCGACGTCGGCGCGGATGGTGGCCGTCTCGGCTGGCTGGATGCGCCAGGCGTTGAAGTAGTCCAGCGGCACGGCATCAGGATGCGGGGGGATGTCCGTGCGGGTCACATAGTCACCAGCCACATAGAACGGGGCAAGACCTGGGCCGCCAGTTTCGCTTTCGTCGCCCATCAGAAAATCGATGACGAGGCGGGCAGCTGCCGGGTTGTTGGGTTCAGCCGCCAGCGCGACGATGGCGGGGAAGATGATGCCAGGCGAAGGCACGACATCATTGGCGACCTGGAGTGCCCAGCCTTCTTCTTCATTGTCGCGGCGATCGGAATAGCTGGTGAACCCGATGGGTGGATTGTCCTGTCCGATGCGTCCAACGGCGGCGTTCACGTCATCCGTTGAGGACACCAGGATCACGTCATTGGCGAAGAGATCTGCGATAAACTTTTCGCCTGCATTGGCCATGCCATCCAGGTCAATCGCGCTGCCGAACAGATCCTCATAGGCGGCTGCCATCGCATCCGATTGGAGCACCATCTCCGTCATCAGGTCGAGATAATCGCCGCGCTGCAGAGGATCGACCATGACCACACGGCCGGTCCATTCGTCCGTCGTCAGTTCCCAGAGGTTGGAGATCGGCGCGCCGTCTGGATTGGCTTCCTCATTGTACATGAGGACCTTGGTCGAAAGGCGTTGCGCCAGAAGCGGTGACTGGAACTCCGCAGGCACGCGGTCAGCTACGCGCGGCGGCACATAAGGACCGATGATCCCGGTCTCAAGAAGCTCCGTCAGCACAACCGGCGTGTCAGAGATATAGATGACATCGGCATTTGTCACGCCGGCCTGGGCTTCGGCGCGCAGACGGGCGATTTGCTCAGTGGATGATATATCGAAGCCCTGCAGGTCGATGCCGGGATAGGCTTCTTCAAAGGCTGCTTCCACGCGGCCGATACGGCTTGTGAAGGAGTAGACTGTCACCGTGCCCTCTTCCTGAGCCATGGGCAGTAGATCTTCGGCGGACATCGTGTCGAGATGCCCATCGGCTAACGCAGCAGAAGACAATAAGATACCGATCGCGCCGAAGCACGTTGCTTTTAGGGTTAGCATTTTTTCCTCCGGTGGGTTTCTTGCTTGGTTATTCGAACCGCTCGATCAGCTGTCCCAGCTTTTCGAGTTTTTGCAGCGATTCCTCTTTTGCAGTTAGGCCCGCTGCGATGACAACGGCATTACAAATGGCCATCGGAACCGTGAGCGTTTGGAAGGCATCTGGATGACCGGACCGTGGGGCCGCCAATATGTGGTCAGGGCGCGGCGTTAAGGTTGTGCCGGTTATGCCCGAAATGACGATGTTGGTGGCGCCGGCCTCGCGCGCAGTCTCAATAAGCGATGCGTAGGCCTTGGGTGCACGGCGAAACACGAAGGTCAAAACCACATCGCCTTGGGTCATGCCGACGGCCTGCTCGGCCAGACTGCGCGAGTCTGCATCAAGCTTGTGCACGTCCTTACCGAAGCGCCGAAACCGCTTGAGCAGCATGAGCGCCAGGATTTCTGCATTGCCGGATCCGTAAACGAAGATTCGACGGGCTCCCATAAGTTGCTCAGCGACCGTGTTGATTTGCTCCGCGGAAATGAACGTTTCCATACGTCCCAGCGCCTGCACCTCTTCTTGGACCAGGCCGCCGAGGATCGTATCGGAATTGTTTTCTTCAATGGTTTTTTCAAACCGCGTGGCGGTTTCGCGTGTGGCGATAAACTCGTTGCGAAGCGCCTCGCGAAACGCTGCATAGCTTTCGTAGCCAAGCTTGCGCGCAAGACGTGATGCGGTCGCCTCATGCACGCCCGTCGCCTTTGCAAGATCACTTGCAGTGCCTAGCGCCGCGCTGGTCGGGCTATCCATCACCGCTTTGACCAAACGACGCTCGTTCGGCGTCAGATTCTCCTGGCTCTGCGTGATGATGCTGGTTATCGACATGGCGGCCCTGTTGAATGGTTACCGGGTATTTGCACATCTTTTTGCATTAATAGAAGTGTTTTGCAAGTGAAATTGCAAAACACTTCTGATCCGATGTTGCCGAAGGGCTTGGGTCATCAACGCCGCCAGGGATCGCTTAGGAAGAACGGCCTGCGGTTGATGGCGTGGGTAGGTTTGTCGCGGATCAGCTTGGTCTTCGTCGACAGCAGAAGGGCCTATAATGTCGGTGAGCTAGGGACAATGACGCCGAGGAGGCGATTGAGCGCTTTTGTTCAGTTTGGCCCGCAAGCGTTCGCTCAGGGCGGTCTATCAGTGTTGAAAGGCCAGCATTGTCTCAGGGTCCGCATCGCGCCTCCCTAAGTCGTCTCGCCTTCGACAAGGACGCATCCAAGATCGACGGCTCTTGGCTCACTATGGGCGATGGCCGGATTGGCGATGAGTTTGGCGGCTTCGACGCCGATCTGGAAACGTGGGGTTTGCGTCGTCGTCAAGCGCATCGGGAAGGCATCCAGGAAACCCAGGCCGTTGAAACCAGCCAGGGCCAAGTCGTGCGGAACACTGATCCCTTCTGCCAGGCAGTGGAGCATGCCGCCGGCGGCAAGATCATCATTGGAGAAGTAGATGGCATCCAGGTGGCGGTGTTTGGCCAGAAGGTCTCGGGTAACTTGTTGGCCAGCTGGCATCGAGGACGGGCCTTCGGTCAGACAGTGCTCGACAAGATGACCGCCACCTTCTGCCAGGGTTTTCACAAAAGCATCAAAGCGCTTGGCGGCGCGCAGGTCGCGCCCATCCAGACTGGCGACATAGGCCACCGCGCGATGCCCACGTGCGAGCAGATGTTGCGCCATCTGCGTGCCGACGGCAGTGTGCGAAAACCCCACGCAGTCGCTGACCGGCTCGCCATCCACATCCATGATCTCAACGGTTCGCACGCCAGTCTTTTCGATCATGCTTCGGAAGTGATCTGAGTGTTCCAAGCCCGTCATGATAAGGCCGCTGGGGCGCCACTTGAGCAGATCCATCGCGATCTTTTCCTCGGCGTCAGCAAGGTACTCGGTCACGCCGAAAACGGGTCTGATGCCGACCTTTTCCAGTGTCTCATTGATCCCTGACATGACCTCGGTGAAGACCCGGTTTTGCAGCGTCGGCAGGATGACGCCGACAAGCGCATTGTCGTAACCCGATACTGCGCCGGCCAGTCGATTGTGGACGTAGCCTATCGTGTTCGCAGCGTTCATCACGCGCTGGCGGATGTCGTCAGAAACATAGCCGTGACCCCGCATGACCCGCGAAACGGTCATCTGACTGACACCGGCATGACGCGCAACGTCAGTCATAGTCGTTTGATTTTTTGAATCTTTTTGCGCCGATTTAGGCATCTATCCAACTCAGAACACGGGGTCGCACGAAAATAGAGCTTGACATATGTTTATGCAAACATCTCTTATCACCTGCGATATGTTTACGTAAACATATTCTATCGATCAGGCAGTCCGCGCAAGGCGGGCGCCCCGTTGGGAGGACACACAATGAAACCTTTTCTTCTTGCCAGTGCGATGGCGTTTGCCTGCGCCTCCGTTGCCTCGGCAGACACCTATCGGCCCGAATGCTTCGCGCCCGCACCGGGCACCAGCACGATCTCCTATGATGCCCAGGAAGGCCCTTACCGGATTGCCTTCGTGAATGGGTTTGCTGGCAATGATTGGCGCATCCAGGCGATCCAATCAGCCAAGGCTTGGGCTGCACGCGCAGAGAATGCTGACCACCTGGAAGAGTTCACCGTGGTTTCGGTTGGCAATGACAGTGCCGCGCAGATCGCCGCGATCGACAACTTCATCGCCGCCGGTTACCACGCCATCATCTTCATCGCTGTGAACCCGACAGCCTTTGAGCCTGTCATTCGACGCGCCGACCGGGCAGGGACGATCCTTATTCCGTTCGACAATGTGCTCGATACCGATGCCGTGGTGCAGATCAACGAGAGCCAGATGGACCTCGGAGCGCTCAAAGCGCAAACCGTGATGGACATCCTCGGCGGCGAAGCCGACCGCATCCTGATGGTCAATGGCCTGCCGGGCAACGCGACCGATCGCGACCGACGTCTCGGCATGCTGAGCGTGCTTGATGAGGTGGATGATCTGGAAATCATCGAGGTGGTGGGCAACTGGGATACTGGTACCAGCCAGACGGTTGTCGCCGATGCCTTGGCGACCCACGGCCAGTTCGACGCTGTTGTATCCCAGCATGGATCCGCTGGCTCAATCAACGCGATGCTGGCGGCTGATCACCCCATCGTTCCCATGGGTGTTGACGGTGAGAACGGTGTTCGCATGCTGATGTCCGAGCATGGTATTCCTGGCGTCTCTGCCAGCCAGGCGCCCGCCATGTCAGCGATTGCGATGGAAGCAGCGGTCGCCCTTTTGCAAGGCAACCAACTGCCTCAAACGGTGTTCTTGCCCATTCCTTCGGTTCAGGCGCCTGAACTGGAAGCTGGTGTCAATTACTTCCCCGATCTGCCTGCCTCGTTCAACACCGGCACTGGGTACGAAGCCTGCTTTACGCCCTTTACGCCTGAAGAGCTATTGGGCCAGACTCCGGACAACACCTAAGCAGCCCTGATTTAGGTCGTGATCTGAACCTTGGCGCCGACCTGGTGCCAAGGTGTCAACCTAGCGCGATGGCATGACTGAATCCCCGATCCTTGAGATGAAGCAGGTCTCCAAGCGCTATGGCGCCACGACCGCGCTTGAGAAAGTCACGTTTTCCTGCGTGCCTTCTGAGATTCACGCCGTTCTAGGTGAGAACGGTGCCGGCAAATCGACTCTGATGAAGCTGATGGCCGGCGTCATTCGTCCCAGCGAAGGCGACATCATTGTTGATGGTGCGCCGGTTACGTTCGCGTCTCCCTCCGACGCCGCCCGATTGGGCATTATCTGTATCTTTCAAGAGCTGTCGCTTGTTCCCGATCTCAATGTGCGGGCCAACTTACTGATGAGTGCGCCGGGCAGTGGATTGTTCCGGCTCGACACATCGATTTTGGCGCAGGCGCAACAGCTTCTTGAGCGTGTTGGATGCGGCCATATCCGCATGAACGCGCGCGTTGGCGATCTCTCGCTTGCCGACCAGCAGGTGGTTGAGATCGTAAAGGGGCTCGTCAAAAAACCTCGGTTGTTGATCCTCGATGAGTCGACCTCGGCGCTCAACACCACTGTGGTCGAGAGGGTGTTTGAGCTGGTACGCGCAGAACGTGATCTGGGCGTCAGTGTGCTGTTCATTTCCCATCGGTTCCATGAGATCGAGGCGCTTGCCGACCGTATCTCGGTGTTTCGCAATGGTCGCCTGGTCGACACCTTCGACAATGGTGCGCACACCTATTCGGAGATCATTGATAAGATGGTCGGCCAACCGATCGATGACCTTTTCCCACCCAAACCGGACATCACCTCCAGAGGCGATGGCGAGGTCGTCTTGCAAACCGATAACCTTGCGATCTCAGATGCGTTGGACGGGATTTCGCTGACACTGCGCAAAGGGCAAATCACGGGGCTCGGCGGCCTTGATGGCCAAGGACAAACCACGATCTTAAAGGCCCTGTTTGGGTTGATGCGCGGTGTTGAAGGCACCATTGCGGTTGCGGGCGAGGTAACGGCAATTCCTTCGCCAGCGGTCGCCAAGAACCCAGGCATTGGAATCGCGTACATCCCAGAGGATCGGAAGACTGAGGGCCTGATCCAAAGTCAGAGCATTCTTGAGAATCTTGAACTGCCGGGCATTGGAAATCCAGGCAAGCAACCAGAGGGCGGCGACACGTTCACGCCCTGGCTTGATCGGTTAGAACTTAAACATGGCGGGCTTGAATTGCCGGTTTCATCGCTCTCAGGCGGCAACCAGCAAAAGGTTGTGCTGTCCAAATGGCTGGCGCTGGCCCCGCGTGTTTTGTTGCTGGCGGACCCGACGCGCGGGATTGATGTGAAGACCAAAACCCAAATCTATCAGATGCTGCGGCAACTGGCGGATGAGGGTACAGCGATCCTGCTGCTGACCACCGACTATGAGGAGCTGATCCATCTGTGTGACACGGCCCACATAGTCTATGGCGGCCGGGTCGTGGCCGAACTGACCGGTGAAGATATCACCGGGCAGAACATCATTGCTGCGTCGATGAATGTGGGTGTGGCGGAGGCAGGTCATGCTTGATTACGTGCGCAGCAACCGCCGCGAAATGATTGCAGCGATCGTTCTCATCGTGCTGCTTGCCTACTATCTCATCACTCACCCACGCGGCCCCTCCACCTATGTGATGACGATCTGGGCCAACCAGTGTCTCATCCTTGCTCTGGCTGCCGCAGCGCAGTTTTTTGCCGTCGTGGTACGTGGAATCGACTTGTCAGTCGGTGCCATCATGGCGCTCGCCAACACACTGGCGTCCCACCTTCTAGATGGTTCAGGCATTTCAATCGTGTTTGGAATCGCGGCGGTGATTGCCATGGGCGCGGCCTGTGGTTTGCTCAATGGCCTTTTGATTGTTTTTGGGCGACTGCAAGCCATTGTGGTGACCCTTGCGACCGCATCGATCTTTGTTGGTTTGGCGCTCTTGCTGAGACCAACACCGGGCGGGCAGATAAATTACGATCTCGCCGATGCAATGACACTTGATGTGCTTGGCATACCGACCGCTATCGTCATCACCGTTGCTCTCATTGTCTGCTTCTGGCTGCCTCTGCGCCGGACCGGTCTTGGTCTTGGTATTTATGCCGTGGGCTCCTCAGAACAGGCCGCCTTCCAGTCAGGTCTCAATGTGGTTTTGATAAAGGTTGTCTCGTACACCCTGGCTGGCGTCTTCGCTGCGCTTGCCGGTCTCTACTATGGGTTCGTCACGACAACGGGAGATGCCGGCATCGCCGCGACATTCACGCTCAATTCCATCGCGGCAGCGGTCCTGGGTGGCGTGCTGCTGCGTGGCGGTGTCGGCACATTAGTCGGCGCGTTCGCCGGCGCTTTCATCCTGAAAACCATTGCCTCGCTCATGTTCTTTTCCGGCATTCCTTCGCTCGCGCAGCCGCTGTTCGAAGGGCTCATCCTGGCAGCGGCCATTGTGATTGGCGGCGCAGATGTCTTGCGGGTTCGCGACAAGCTGGAGGTGTTTGCCCGATGAGTGCCGCGTTGTCCCAACGTCTTGTGAGGCCAGACCTTGATACGCTGATGCCTTTCCTAGGCGCCGGCATTTTGGTGGTGGCCGCTGGTGTGGTGTTTCCGCAGATTTTGGGCGCCAACTACCTGTTGCAGCAGCTTCAGATCGCCGCGTTTTTGGGTGTTCTGGCGACCGGAGCGACCATCGTGATCCTTTTGGGCCACATCGATCTTTCGGTGCCATGGACGCTGTCCGGCGCGGCGATCTTGTCGACGGCTCTGGTTGGATCGGGCGACCCGGTTCTCTCGGCTCTTGCGATGCCAGCTGGTCTTTTGTTCGGCGCTGCCATTGGATTGATCAACGGCTTGGGCGTTGCGTTCCTGCGCATTCCCTCAATGGTCTGGACGCTTGCCGTCAACTCGATGCTTCTGGGCCTTGCCGTTCTGAACACCGGCGGCTTCAATCCGCGTGGTGAGGCGAGCGACGCCATGGTCTTTCTGGCCACAGGCAGCGTGTTGGGCATTCCAGCCAGCTTCCTTACCTGGATGGTCCTTGTCGCTTTGCTGGGACTGGTGATGACCCGCACCGGGTTTGGCCGATATCTGCGCTCGGCGGGCTTCAATGAGAAAGCGACATTTCTTTCCGGCGTTGGCACGCCCGGCGTCATATGCCTTGCCTTTGCGACCGCAGGCGCGTGTTCGGCGCTTGGCGGCATTCTTCTGGCTGGTTATGCCAACCAGGCCTATCAGTCGATGGGCGATCCGTTCCTACTTCCCACCATTGCCGCCGTCGTAATTGGCGGAACTTCAATTCTGGGAGGGCGTGGCGGTTTGCTCGGCACAATCGGCGGGGCAGTTTTCATAACGCTGCTCACCTCAATCCTATCGATCATGCAAATCCAGGAGTCGTGGCGCAACATCATCTTCGGCGCCATCATCCTGGCCATGCTTCTCTTCCAGTCGTTACGTAAACGAGGTGCAGCCTGATGACCCAAGCCACAGACCCGCACTACCTCGTTGAAGACCCGGTGTTTGCCGCGTTCGTTGATACCGCTCATCCCCCCGAGCCCATCGCCACCGGATTTACCTGGACTGAAGGTCCGGTCTGGCGCGATGGAACCCTGTTCTTCAATGATATTCCCAACAAGAAAATGCTGGCCTGGCAGCCATCTAGCGGGGTCGAGGTGGCTCTGGAGAACAGCGAGTTTGCAAATGGCAACACGCTGGATACCGCTGGCATTATGGTCTCGTGCGAACATGGTGGGCGCCGCGTTGTTCGCCGCCTGGATCCCTTCGATGCCAAGGCGGTTGAGGTCATCGCTGTCCACTTTGATGGCAAGCGCCTCAACTCTCCCAATGATGTCGTTGTGCGAAGCGATGGAACGGTCTGGTTCACCGACCCGCCCTATGGGATCAACTCCGACATTGAAGGCTATCCAGCTGAGAGCGAGATTGGCGGGTGCTACGTGTTCTGCGTTCATCCCGATGGGACCATGAAAGCGGTCGTCACCGATTTCGACAAACCCAATGGACTTGCCTTCTCACCGGACGAGAAACAGCTCTATGTTGCCGACTCCGGTGCTATTCGTGGCGCGAGCTTCCCCGGCATTGACTACAGTTTGCCCCACCATATCCGTGTGTTCGATGTTGAAGGCGACGACTTAAGCAATTCGCGCGTGTTCGCGGAGATCGAGCCGGGTGTGCCTGACGGGCTGCGCATTGAGCAGGATGGCTATGTTTGGACGTCCGCCATGGACGGCATCCATTGCCTGTCGCCCGATGGTCAGCGGATTGGGAAGATCGTTCTCCCTGCGCAGACTTCCAATCTTTGTTTTGGCAGCGATGATGGCCAAACGCTTTTTATCACCTCTTCAGACACAGTGTACCGTGTTCGGTCCACCCGAAGGGACGCGGCGCATATCCGCCGACTGTCGATGGTTTCGGCAGGAGACGCGCCATGAAACGTTTGTCCTGCGCGGTGATCGGTCTGGGCAGCATGGGTCTTGGCATGGCCAAGTCCTGCCTGGCAGCCGGACACGAGACTTACGGATTTGATCTGTCGTCAGACCGGGTTGCCCGATTTGTTGATATGGGTGGCAAGGCCGGCGAGCTTGGAGACATCGCCAAAAAGCTTGATGTGGTGATGCTCGTTGTTCTCAACGCAGCCCAGACTGAGGACGTTCTGGCCGGCGAAACGAAGTTGCTGGAAAACCTGCGACTGGGATCGGTGGTCATCGGTTGCGCGACCGTGTCGCCAGAGTTCGCACGCGATATGGAACGTCGTTGCAAGGCAGTCGGCGTGGACTATCTCGATGCCCCTATATCGGGCGGCGCGGGAAAAGCTGCCGATGGCCGGTTAAGCATCATGGCCTCAGGTAGCCCGCGCGCGTTTGAGATCGCCGGCCCAATACTGGATGCGACGGCCGAGACAGTGTTTCACCTTGGCGACAAGGCTGGGCCTGGGTCCGCCATGAAGGCCGTAAACCAATTGCTGGCAGGTGTGCATATCGCGGCAATGGCCGAGGCTATCACCTTTGGGATGACGCAAGGTGTCGCGCCGGATCAGTTCCTTGATGTCATTTCACAGTGTGCGGGCACCAGCTGGATGCTGGAGAACCGTGCGCCGCACGTCGTTGACGGTGATTACGAGCCGCGTAGCTCGGTCACTATCTGGCCGAAGGATCTGGGCATTGTGCTCGATATTGCACATGCGTCAGGGTTTGACGCCCCCATCACAGCTGCTGCCCTGGCGCGCTATGAAAAGGCGATCGCGATGGGCCTGGGCTCAGAGGACGATGCTGCGCTCGCGAAGGTCTATGCTCATGAGACGGGTCTCGATTTGCCGGGGAAGGCAGCATGAAGCTCGGATGTATCGGTGATGACTTCACCGGATCAAGTGACCTGGCCAATACGCTGGCGAAAGCCGGCATGCGTACGGTCCAATATGTTGGCGTGCCCGAGGGTCCGGCGGCAAGCGATGTAGACGCCGGTGTCGTTGCCCTTAAGTCACGCTCAATTCCCGTTGCGGACGCCGTTTCGCTCTCGCTGGCAGCTCTGGAATGGCTGAAGGCCCAAGGCTGCACGCAGTTTCTGTTCAAATACTGCTCGACGTTCGATTCAACGCCTCACGGCAATATTGGCCCTGTCGCCGAGGCGCTGGCGGACGCTTTGGATGCGCGGCAGGTCGTGGTGTGTCCGGCTTTTCCCGGGACGGGTCGATCTGTCTATCAGGGCCATCTGTTCGTCGGCGATACGCTCCTAAGCGAGTCCGGCATGGAAAACCATCCGCTGACGCCGATGACTGATCCAGACATTCGCCGGTGGTTGGCTCCCCAATCCAAAAGCTCGGTTGGACATGTGGCCGCGGCCGATGTGCTGCGCGGCAGCGAGGCCATTGACGCTGCATTGCGGCGCGAGGATGCAGCCGGGCATCGTTTGGTCGTCGTTGATGCGATTGACGATGATAGCCTGATTTCCATTGGCAAAGCCGCAAAAGGGTTAAAGCTCATCACTGGAGGCTCAGGTATCGCAATGGGGCTTCCGGCCAATTTTGGATGTCAACCAGGCGACACCCACTGGCAGGGTCAAAGTGGACCTGCGCTCGCCCTGTCTGGATCCTGCTCAAAGGCAACTCGAGCTCAGGTGATGCATCACCGCGATACGCGTCCTGCGCGCGAAATCAGCGTGGAGGAAGTGATCAACCAGGCTGTCACGCCAACTATGCTGATCGATTGGGCGCAGGCTCAGCCTGGCGTTCCTTTGATCTATAGTTCCGCTGACCCCGAAATTGTCGCCGATGCCCAGGAACGTTTTGGGGTTGAACAGGCATCAACGGCTCTCGAAGGCTTTTTTGCTGAATTGGCAAAACGCGCCGTAGATGAGGGTTTCACACGCATCGTTACGGCGGGTGGCGAAACCTCAGGTGCTGTTGTCCAGGGGCTTGGGCTTACAACTCTTGGCATTGGGCCGGAGATCGACCCGGGTGTACCGGCTTTGAGGGCAGGCGGGTCATTGGCGGTTGCTCTGAAATCAGGAAACTTCGGCGCGGTGGATTTCTTTGAAAAGGCCGCCGGAGTTCTGGAGGCCAACCGATGAGCGACAGCAAACTGCGCGAGACGCTTTGTCTGTTGGCCAAATCTCTGTTTGATCGCCGCTTGACCCATGGCAGCACGGGCAACATCTCCGCTCGTACCGAGGATGGCGGGTTGCTGATCTCGCCGACCGGTTCAAGCTTTGGGCGTCTTGATCCCGCCAAGCTCAGCCGCTTTGACGCGTCCGGGCAGCAGATATCGGGCGACAAACCAACGAAGGAAATTCCCCTTCACACCGCCTTCTACGACACACGGCGTTCCGCGGGTGCCGTCGTTCATCTGCACTCATCCCATTCAGTTGCACTTTCCATGCTGCCGGATGTTGATGAGGACAACTTCCTTCCGCCGCTCACGCCGTATGCGATCATGCTGCTTGGCAGGGTGAAGCTGCTTCCCTTTTTTTTGCCCGGTGATCCTGCAATGGGTGAAGCGGTGCGAGGCCTTGCTGGCAAGCGCAGTGCGGTCATGTTGGCAAATCATGGGCCTGTTGTGGCGTCGAAAGATGTTCAGGCGGCGTGCAACGCGATTGAAGAACTGGAAGCCACGGCACACCTCGCACTGCTGACAAGGGGCCTTAACCCCAAGGCGTTGTCGCTGGATCAGGTCACAGCCGTCGTCGACAAATTTGATGTGGAGTGGGAAGCATGATGTCCTTCTCTGCCAATCTTGGCTTCCTTTGGACTGAACTGAGCCTACCAGACGCTGTTCGTGCTGCCGCCGCTGCCGGATTTGACGCAGTGGAATGCCATTGGCCCTATGAGACACCCGCAGATGAGGTTCGTGCCGCCCTGGATGAGACTGGGCTGCCAATGTTGGGGATCAACACAGTTCGTGGTGATGTTTCCGCCAGTGAAAACGGGTTGGCTGCTTTGCCCGGAAGACGCCAAGAGGCGCGTGCGGCGATCGATCAAGCGTTGGAGTATGCATCGGTTATCGGGGCGCAGGCCGTGCACGTGATGGCTGGTGCTGCCCAGGGCGCATCTGCGCACGATGCGTTTGTGTCCAACCTCTCTTATGCCTGTGATCACGCTGGTCGAGAGGGCAAGACTGTTTTGATCGAGCCGCTGAACCCCGTGGATGCGCCTGGCTATTTCCTAGCGTCCACCACCCAGGGCGCTGAGCTCGTTGAAAGCCTTGATCTGCCCAATTTGAAGCTGATGTTTGATTGCTACCATGTCGGGCGAGCAGAGGGTGATGTCGTCACCCGGATGAAACGACTGCTGCCGATGATCGGACATGTTCAAATCGCATCGGTGCCGGAAAGGGGACCGCCAGATCGTGGAGAGCTGTTTTACCCTGCCATCTTTGATGCCTTGAAAGAGCTTGGATGGTCACAGCCGATCGGTGCTGAATACAAGCCAAACGGGCCGACCGATCCTACTCTTGGATGGTTACGTAACGTTCAGCCGGCTTGACAGTTCTCTCTTTGCCATCAATCTCGCCCAGGGCGTGCCCTATCGCCCTATTGGTTTGCTGAGCGCATTGGCATCGACAGCGGTCATAACCGCTGAGGGTCCATCATTTTTCGGACTAATGGCTAAAGACGATGGGCATAGATGTCGCCGGAATTGGCAGACATCGGTAGGGCTTTCAGCGTGTCTTTGAGGGCTGCGGCGTCGACCCAGTTGGCCAGACGCAAGGTGTGTTCCTCTCCTAGGCTAAAGTTGAAACGATAGCTGCCTAACACTTCCAATTGAGCCAGACAGGCAAAGGCTAGTTCTCTTTGAATGGTGGTGAACTCGAACGACAAAGCTCGCAGCTGGTGCGACAGTCCCCGCAGCACCTCAAGTTCGTAGCCTTCAACGTCGATCTTCACGAAGTCCGGCAAGCCGTAGAGATCGATCAGCCTGTCGAGGGTGGTGACTGGAACCGTTATCGTTTCGTCCCAGACCTGACCCATCCAGCCTTCCGCATCCTTTGCAGCAGCCATAAGGCCATCAGATGCGGTGGATATGGTTGGGTTGGCGTTGTTGAGGTGAAGCTGCAAACTTCCTTCGGTCGCGCCAACGGCTGAGCGTACCAGCGTTGCGCGATCCGAACATCTATGAATAAGGCGCAGGACGCGATACATTTTGGGCTGTGGTTCCAGTGCCACGACCTTGGCTCCAAGGCGCAGGAAGCTGCTGGTTCGATCACCAACAAGCGCTCCGATATCAAAGACAAGCCCGCCCATCGGGACAAACATCGAGTAGAGTGCATCCATGCGCTGCGCGCGCGGCTGGTCACGATAGTAGACGTCCAGCGAACGCCCGATGGCAGACCGCGTGACGGTTGTAGCTTCAGACGCTGCCGTTTGAGTTGGCGACATTCCGGATCCTCAACTGGTTTGCGTTGCGTGCAAGGTAGCCAGGGCGGCGGCAATTGTTGCGGCGGTGTCCCGCCAACTTGGGAGCCTTTGGCCCGCAGCGTGAGCGACTCTTGCAAATGAATGGCGCAAATCCGAGTTGGTAAGCATCTTTCGTAGGGCGGTTGCGAACGCGTCGGGATCATCGGGCACCGTCAAAAGACCGGCATCCCTGGGCACAGTGTCTCGGACAGCACCGTTTGCACACGACACAATCGGGAGCCCGTGCGCCAGCGCTTCGTCAAAGACAATCCCGTAGCCCTCGTAACGCGTGGCCAGCGCGAACAGGGAAGCTTGCGCATACAGTTGCTGCAGCTCTTCGCGTCCAATCTTCCCTGCAAGGCAAACCCGATCGCTGAGGCCCGTGCTTTGAGAGAGCCTTGCCAATTCGCTGGCGAATGATGCGTCTAGTGGAGCGCCGACGATCACAGCTTGCCATTTGAGATCTTGCAACCGAGACAGGGCCTTAATGAGGATGTCATGTCCTTTGCGCCGTACCTGAATGCCGACCGCTAAAATAAGCGGCGGGTCAGCCGGCGCTGCCTGAACGCTCGGCTGATCCGTGCCTGGCCGGGCAACCGTGATGTTCCGATCATCGACCCCATAGCGCGTCATCAACGACTGGGCCGTATGGGGACTAGGTACCAGCACGTGGTGCGCCAATTGAAGGTTGCGGCGCTCTGTCTCATAAAGATGAGCGCGGCGCGTTTCGGCAAGGCCGCTTTCTTCGGCGAGTGGATGATGAACGAGCGGCACCAAGGGTGCACGAAGCTCTGCAACGCCCTCTGGATCAAGCGCCCCGAAAGCCAAACCATCCACGATCAGTGGCATGTCAGATGGGACATCGGTGAGTTGGGTAAGCGCAGCGCTCATTTCGTCGCGCGTTGGATCGGGAAAGTTTGCTGGTAACTGGATGTGCAAAACATCCACGCCGAGCTTGCCCAATTCCTGGATAATGCGGTGACCGTAGATCGTGCCGCCGGTTAGCCTGGTGAGTTCGCCAGGGACAGCAAAGGCTATGCGCTGCGTCATTTTTTCAGGGCCAGCAACGCGCCTGGCGCGACCGCAATCAAAATCGCAACCCCAAACATGATGCTCGCTGCCACGCTGTTGCTGACGGAAACACCGGCGATGGGAAGGACAAGCGCCGCTGCACCCTCGCGGACGCCCCAGCCGCTTACGGTGAACGGGATCAGCATCGCAAACAGGACGACGGGGACCAGAGCGGTGACTTCGACAAAGGACAGCTCAACGCCGACAGCTCTTGCGGCAAAGCCAAAGGCCAGCAGATTACAAAGCAGTATGGCAGCGCCCAAGGACAATTGTTTGGGTAGGACGCTTCTGGAAATCAATGCCCTTGTTAATGGTTCCAGCCAGCGCTGGGCATTGGCAAACGTCCCCTGCCGAGCGGTACTTAAAGACAGGAGACCGGCCAGCAGAACGGTCACTGAGAAAACGAAGGTGAGAAGTCCAGAACTCAGCGCTGGCGGCCAATCCAGCCCACCGGCAACGGCCAGCGTGGACAGAAAGGCCACGCTCAATGCGAGAAACATCGCGATTTGGCCGGCCAGCCTTTCAAAGAAGACCGCTTGGCCTGCCACAAGAAGCCCACCTTGCTCGCGCGCGCGAACGGCGCGGGCGGCGTCGCCCAAAACTGCGCCGGGCAAAGCCTGATTGAACAGCTGAGAGATGAAGTACTCTCTCACCGCATGGTTCATTGAAAAGGATTGCCCCAGCTGAGCGGCGGTGACGCGCCAACGCTGGGCTGAAAGCACGGTCTGCAATACAAGCATGGCAACCGATGCTGCGAGCCAAAATGGTGACGCCTGAGCCAGCGCTTTGGCGATGTCAGCGCCGTTGGCCAGATGCCACAACAGAGCAAAGGCAACTAGCGTGAGCGCGCAACGTACCATCAGCCCAAGCGCCGGTCTTTGAGGAAGCGCCAGTTCAGTCATGGCGCTGCCTCAGCTAGGTGAGTGGACGTTAGCGAGCGGACCACATGCGCCCTTAGGTCCGACATGGGGCGCGGAACTGTTTGCGGGTCGGGGATCAGGCCGGACGTAAAGCGGTCATCCGTCAAGAGTTCTACTAGGTGCGGAGGGCCGATGATGTGCATGGGCACATCAGGGCGCTCGTCGAGCGCAACAAATCCTGCTGCCTGATGATCGCCGATCACGAGCATGAGTGGCGGGTTGTCCGCGTGCAGCTGGGCGTAGGCGAACACGGTCCGGAGTGCGTAGTCGACCGCTAGACGGTACTGTGCGCGAACACGGTCATTGTCTTGCCAGATTGTTCTTGGTGGCACCCCCGCCGCAACGACCTGGTTGAAGACTGTCCCGTCGCCCAAATCATCCCAATCTATGAGCTCTGGTATCGGCACCCAAGGCGCATGGGATGAGCTGGTCGCGATCTGAGCAAACAATGGCTGGCCATTCAGTCGTGCATCGCGCAGAAGGCGATCGGCGGCGGCAAAGGTGAACTGGTCAGGCATTGTGATCCAGTTAAAGGCCTCGCCTTCATACCCCAGATCGGCGGCAGCCAGGATGGTGTCAAAGCCCATGGAGCGCGACTCTGGCCAATCCAGTGTTATTTGCGGCATCACCGCAGCGGTATGAAACCCTGATTGGGCCGCTAGATGGAAGAGCGTCTGCCGTCCGCTGTTTAATGCAGCTCGGTAGCTCGTCTGATTGTCGATCCACAGCCCGTTGGCAAAGCTCGAATGTGCCAGCCAACTCTGACCCCCTTGCGTCGGCGATGTCAGAAAGGTGGAGGCCAAACTAAGCCCCGACGCCTCCAGGTCCGTTTGCGCTTCTGTCAGCGTTTCCAGATGCAGTTCGGCATAAACGGGTGTGTCGAAACTCGTGCGCCCGTAGCTTTCAACGAAGATGACGAAGACGTCCCGGTCTACGACGTCGAAAAAGCGACCCGGTGTTGCGAATGGGTCATCGCGTGATGCGGTTTGAAATGTGCGCAGATCAGCGAGCGTATCGTGCGCCTGCGCGTAGCGCTCAACGCCCACACGTGCCGTAAAGGCCGTGCCTGGAAAACTCACGGGCACTGACCATTTACCCATCGTCGTGCCGACTTCTGCAACAACAATGGCGGATGCCAGCAAGGCCGCGGCGCCCGAAAGAGGGAAAGCAAGTGGTGGCCTGTTGAGGTTTGCCAAATGACGACATGCCCACCACAGGGCGGCCGCTACACCTGCAACCGAAAGCAATGCTGCAAAGATGGCTAAAGTGGCGAGAATGGGCCCAAATGCGCCAACGACCAACTGATAGAGGGACAGGATCAGCGGAAAGTCGGCCACCAGGTTAAAGCCGCGATTGAGCGATACGAACATTGCAAAGTCAGCGGCCTTGAGCGCAGCTATGAAGGTCAGTGCAGCCACCAAGGTCAGCCGAAAAATGAGACCAGCCCGGCTTGTCCCTAGGGCGATTAGTGCCAAAAGGATGGCTGGCAGCTCCAAGGGAAACAGCAGCAGTGCGCGCCAGGAAACCGCATGGGGGTGGTTTGGCTGGATGAGCACCAGATGCAGCACCATCGCCGCCAGAAGCAACCAAAGCGCCGTCATAACGTGTTTGTTGAAGGGGCGAGCAGTCAAACGCGGCTCCGATGCAGCCAGAGGATATCGCGTCCAAAGGACCATGCGAGCGCGACAGCAGCGATTGCAACCAAGGCATCTAGTGGGACACCAACGAACTGGGGCACCAGCAGGGCTACAAGGGTAGCGATCTGAAGCACGCAAATCGCTTTCCTACTTAAGCGTTCAGGTAGCGGTGCGTTCAGCCAAGGCCAAAGCATGCGTGCGATCCAGAACAGGTAGTAGGGCAGGCCAAGCACCAGGACATAAAGGCCGGCCACGTCGGTGCGGACCGCGTGAACCGCAAGCAGCAGGGCGAAGGCGGCGTCGACTTCGACGTCAAACCTCGCGCCAAATCGCGAGACAAGCTTCTCCCGGCGCGCTAGCCAGCCGTCCACGCCGTCAAGGCAGAGCGCCACGATAGCAAGAACGAGCAATCCCATGCTGGTCGGCACGGGCTCCAGCATTGCAACAAACAGGACGCCAACAATAACCAAGCGCGCTAGCGTGGCGAAGTTGCAGAGCCCGATCCGGTCGTGAGGATAGGTCCGATACATCGCATAAGCGCACGCAACCGCAGACAGGGCGAAAGCGGATGTCGCAAGCAAAACATTCGGCTCGGCAGCACCCAAACCGAGAAGCCATTGAGCCAGCGCCATCAAAGCCACCGCCCCAAGCGCGCTTGCCATCAAAAGGCCGAGTGAGGGGTGGTGGGCACTCACTCTTAGTGCGATGGGTTTGTCTGGCTCTGTGGCCTGGGTCAGGCTGTTTTTCATTGCGCCATCCATTTTTTTTCGGTGGTCGGGAATAATACGCCCGGGCCAAGCGTATTATTCCCGAACCTGCGAAAAAAATGAGATCGCACGATGCCAAACCCAACACAGAAGTACAAAGTTCCTGCGCGGTTGCTCCATTGGACAATGGCGGGTCTTGTTCTTGAAAAGGTGACTGTTGGCTT